>Ga0265297_10000852_pt1 | contig 81804 bp, 97 predicted proteins | sample Munlanlwell13791_FD_192502 | JGI IMG/M metagenome (GOLD analysis project Ga0265297, IMG submission 192502) | Leachate microbial communities from a municipal landfill in Southern Ontario, Canada - Leachate well 137-91 | ecosystem: Engineered > Solid waste > Landfill > Unclassified | place...
AATGCACTTGTCGCATCCAATGCCAATGCTATTATTCTTCAACAATTCGCCAATCCTGCCAATCCTGCGATTCATCGTGTCACAACAGCTCAAGAAATTCTCCGGGACACCGAAGGGAATATCGATATCTTTATCGCCGCTGTCGGAACCGGGGGGACACTGACGGGAACGGGAGAAGCGTTAAGAGCCGCCAATCCGAACGTCCAGATAATTGCGGTAGAGCCAAGAGACTCCGCTGTCCTCTCCGGCGGAAAACCGGGACCGCATAAAATTCAGGGAATCGGTGCAGGATTTGTACCCGAAATCCTCAATACTTCTTTATATAATGAAGTAATTACAGTCAGCAATGAAGAAGCGATCGCCGCATCGAAAGCATTGGCAAAAACCGAAGGGCTGCTTGTTGGCATCTCAGCCGGAGCCAATGTTCATGCCGCAGCACTTGTCGCAGCACGCCCTGAAAATAAAGGGAAAGTGATTGTTACGATACTCTGTGATACGGCTGAGCGTTATCTTAGTACTCCGCTATTTGAAGCATAAGTGCTATTAGAAACACTTCGCTGTGAAAACGGCGCAGTTCTTCATCTCCCATACCATCAAGCACGTTTGGATCAATCGCTAAAATGTATCCATGCTCTTCGGCAATACGATCTAAAAGCCCTTATACATCCCCCGTCAGCGGGAATATATCGGTGCCGATTTCTCTACAATGAGACTGAATATACGGTTGAGTTCCTTCCATATACACCACGCGTTACTACCTCTTTAAAACTCATTTATAACGATACGATTGACTATTCGCTCAAAGATTCAAATCGAGATGCGCTCAACGCTTTATATGAGCAGCGTGGGGAGTGTGATGACATTCTCATCGTCAAAAACGGCCTTTTAACCGATACATCCATTGCCAATGTAGCCTTATGGATAGAGGGAAAGTGGTTCACTCCGCAAACACCGTTACTAGCAGGGACAACCCGTGCACGTCTACTCGAAGAAGGATTTCTTACTCCGGCACTTCTACACCCTGAGGATATCGCTAAAGCCGCCAAGGTTGCAATCTTCAATGCAATGGTAGACTTTCTTGAAGTCGAAAGTGGTATAATTTCCTAAAAACACAGGCCTGCAGTCATGTTATTCGATATTATAAAAAGTCCTTCATTCGCCAAATTAATGGAAACTCATGTACGGGACATGCTCATTTATCTTTTTGAAAATGACCAAAATTTCGGTATCTTGTGTAAAATTGATCATGTAACCTTTGATCCTCCCCTCCCTCAACATCTGAGTGAAGAGTTCCGGTCGATGACCCTCTTTTTTTTAGCAGCTGCTCTCGGTCGTACAGATTATTATTGACGATACACCGGCCTTTGTCAATCTTGCCCTTCCTCAGGAAAAGCACCCGATTATCAATATTGAGAAGCATGAAGGGGTTCAGAACTCTATGAGCGCGTTGCTCGCGAATCCCGAAAATCAGAAGTTTTTGAAAAAGAAGTAAGGGATGAAGTTATAACTTCAATCCCAATAAATAGGTAACTACATTATCGATAAACGCATCGTGCTTACGCTCTTTGCTATAGGCGATATAAAATTTGCGTTTAATTTTATAATTTTTGATCCGAGCTTCAAAGAGTTTCCCTTCTTCCACCTCATCACTGATAACATGACGTGAAATAACCGATACGATAGGGCGGGCTGCATCTTTCGGTGAGCGCATCAACGTCTCTTTGATCGCAGTAGAACTGGCAACAACTCCAATAACACTAAAGCCAGAGCACTCTACCCCGATTTCTTCGAAGACTTCCGCTGTCAATTTGCGGGTGTGTGAGTTCTCATCACGGCAAATCCAGTCAAATTTATACATATCTTCTTTGCGAAGCTGTTTCGGGATCGGCTGATTGGAGAATATCACCAACTCATCCTCTTCCCATTCGCGGTAGATCAACCCGTCTTTGAATACTGGCGATTCGATGAGGGCGATGTCGATCTTTTTATCCAAAAGCTGATCGATGATATCCTCCGAAAAGGCAACGCGGATATGCACTTCGTTATTGATCTTGTCTTTGAGCTGTCCGATATAGGAAGGGAGGACATAGTTACCGATCGCATACGATGCGCCGACGATAAAGGTGAACTCTTTGTTGATGATCTTTAAGACCTCTTTTTCGGAGACCTGAATCGCTTTTTCCAGTTTTGTAGCGATGCGGTAAAGATCTTCCCCTTCTTTGGTCAGTTTAATCCCGTTCTTTTTGCGTTCGACCACCCGGGTATCGAGGTAATCTTCGATAAATTTGATTTGCTGCGTTACCGCAGGCTGAGAGATGCCGAGTTTTGCCGAAGCTTTCGAAAAACTTTTTTCCCGCACTACCGTCAGAAACGTCATTAGTTTGGCAAAATCTTTTAACATAATAATTCCTATAAGCTGAATGAATAGCAGTATTATAACCCGTTATTATAACCAATGCAAGGGCGAAGACTCAAATTCTTACCACATTTTGTCAACGGAATTTAAATAACAGAAAACTTGGGCTATAATAAATGAACTATAAACACGAGCAAGGCAAAAACGGTATGGATGAAATTCTCTCAAACCTCAATGAAGCACAGCGCAGTGCGGTCGAACGGATCGACGGTCCTTTGCTCATTTTGGCGGGTGCGGGGAGCGGAAAAACCAAAACCATCACGACCCGTCTGGCCTATCTGCTCGATCAGGTGGGTATTCCTGCCGGCAATACCCTTACCCTGACGTTCACCAACAAAGCGGCCAAAGAGATGCGCGAGAGGGCGATGGGATTGATAACCCAAAACTCTTATCCGCCGTTGCTGTGTACCTTTCATAAATTCGGTCTGCTGTTTTTAAAATTTCATATCCATTTGCTGGGGCGCGCCAATAATTTTGTCGTTATCGATACCGACGATAAAAAAAAGATCATCAAAAAGATCAATGCCGATCTCCCGACCGCACTAATCGCCAGTGAAATTTCCCGCTATAAAAACTCCCTGATTGATCCGGCCGAAGCGTACGCACAAGCCGAACTGACCAACTACAAACATATCGCGAAAATTTACGAAGAGTACGAGGCATATCTTCTAAAAAACAACCTCGTCGATTTTGACGATCTGCTCTGCCTCACCTATAAACTGCTCGATGAGAATCCCGATCTTTGCGCCCAGACCTCCGAGAAATACCGCTATATTATGATCGACGAGTATCAAGACACGAATGAGCTGCAGCTGCGTCTGCTTCAAAAACTCTGCACGACCCACAACAACCTCTGTGTCGTCGGGGATGACGATCAGAGCATTTACGGATGGCGGGGTGCGCATGTGCGCAATATCCTCGAATTCGATCAGGATTTTGCCGATGCAATGGTGGTCAAACTGGAGCATAACTACCGCTCCACACAGCCGATCCTCACCGTAGCCAATGCCCTGATCGAACACAACCGCTCCCGTCTGGGCAAAACCCTGATCGCTACGAAAGAGGGGGGAGACGACGTTCAAACCATCACCTCCCATGACGAGAGCGAAGAGTCCCAAAAAATCGCCAAAGCGATCAAAGAGCTTATTTCCAGCGGTGTCCGTCCGAACGAAATCGCCGTGCTGTATCGTATCAATGCGCTGAGCCGTTCTCTCGAAGAGGGGTTAAACCGTACCGGAGTCGCCTATAAACTCGTCGGCGGCCTGCGCTTCTATGACCGTGCCGAGATCAAAGACCTTATCAGCTACCTGCGGGTTATCACCAATGTCCACGATAACTTCTCATTAAAGCGAATCATCAACAAACCCAAACGGGGGCTTGGGAAAGCGACGATCGATAAAATCGAGCTCTCGTCCATCGACGCGGGAAAATCGATGTTCGAATTTATCTCTACCCTCAGCGACAGCGATCTTGAGGGGTTAGTACGGAAAAAGAGTGCCGGGGAACTGCGCGATTTTGTAGCCGAAATTCTCGAGCTTCGCCATGTTTCCGAAGAGGCGATATACCGATTTATCGACCTGCTCGAAGAGCGTTTCAAGATCAAAGAGACCCTCAAAGGGCTCCCGGACGAAGCGGAAAAGATTGCCAATATCGATGAGTTTTACGGACTATTCCGCGATTACGTCAAGCAAAATCCGGAAAGTTCGCTCGCCGAATTTCTCAACGACATCACGTTGCAAAGCGAACAGGATCAGGTCGAGGGGGAGAGCATCTACATCATGAGTATCCATGCTTCCAAAGGGCTGGAATTCGAGCACCTCTTCGTTATCGGCCTCGAAGAGGGATTTCTCCCCCTCATCGGGGATGGAAGCGACCTCGAAGAGGAGCGCCGTCTGGGGTATGTCGCCTTTACCCGTGCCAAAAGCAACCTCACCCTCTCAAATGTCAACAGCCGTTTCTACAAAGGGCGCCGTACCGATTTGCAAAAAAGCCGCTTTATCAACGAAGCGGGTCTGTGCGAAGGATCTTTGATCCTGGAGAAAAACACCTCGTATAAAAAAGGGGATTTGGTTCGCCATAAAATCTTCGGTGCCGGACGGGTCGAAGGGGTCAGCAAAGCGGGACGCGAGTTTAAACTCAGTATCAATTTCGGCGGCAATAAACGGGACATTCTCGCCTCATTTGTCGAAAAGCTCTAATCGTCCATGAATCGACTCTTCGTAGCCTACAAACCCTCCGGTATTAGTTCCAACCAGCTGTTAGGGCAGTTAAAACGACGTTATAAAGTAAAAAAAGCGGGCTATTCCGGTACCCTTGATCCGTTTGCCAAAGGGGTCTTAATCATCGCATTCGGAAACCACGGACGGCTGTTTCGTTTTTTGAATAAAACCCCGAAACGCTACCGGGCTACCCTGTGGCTTGGGGCCTACTCACCGACCCTCGATATCGAAAAAATCGAAACCATTGACGAGATCGAACCTGTAAGCAAAGAGAAAATCGAAACCGCCTTATCGTCCCTTGTCGGAGAACTCACCTATCTCCCCCCTAAATACAGCGCAAAGCGGATTGACGGACGAAGAGCCTATGAATTGGCCCGCGAAGGAAAAGAGGTCGATTTACACGCCATCACTTCGATAATTTATGACCTGACCCTCAGTCACTATTGCCACCCGTTTGTCACCTTTGAGGCAACCGTATCGGAGGGGAGCTATATCCGCTCGCTCGGTGAAATCATTGCTGAGAAGCTTGGATGCAACGGGGCACTCACTGCGTTGGAACGGCTCAATGAGGGACAATTTGTTTTTGAAAATGAAAAAGAACTCGACATCAAATCTTCACTCGCACTAACCAAAAACCGCTATAATGGCACATTGCAAACGATCCTTTTAGGGCAGCCCCTCCTTCGCGAAGATTTCGAGATTCAAGAAGAGGGAACCTACTGGATCGACAACGGTGACACCATCTCGATACTGGAGATCGCCCCCGAGGGTGTCCATTATATTCTCAATAAGGTTGAAGCATGCTGATTCTCTCCCGCAGAGCCGAAGAATCGATCATTATCGCCGATACAATTACCGTCAAAGTGGTCTCCATCGAAAAAGGGGTGGTAAAGCTCGGTATTGATGCTCCCCACAACATCAGAGTATTGCGAAGCGAATTGGTGCGCGCCGTAGAAGATTCCAATAAAGAAGCTTCCTCTCACCAGGATGAATCGCTCCTACATCAGCTTGCACAAAAATTACGACTATGATCCGATATCGTGCCTACGCCAAAGTCAATATTTTTCTCAAAATTACCGGGATGCGGGGGGAATACCATACGCTAAGTTCGCGATTTATGCAGGTCAAAAACCTCTTTGATACCCTCTGGTTTGAAGAAAAAGCTACTCCCGAGTTTGAAATACGGGGAAACTTTGACTGCGAAGTACATACCAATACCATCTATAAAGCGTATAAACATCTTCTCGCCGTTACCCGCTCCGATAAACTCTCCTCTTTTTTTGAGAGCCATGCCGTATGCGTCGACAAAAAGATCCCCTCTTTTGCAGGGCTTGGGGGAGGCAGTTCCGATGCCGCCACTTTTTTACGGATGTGCAACGAGGAGCTGGAACTGGGACTGAGTCTCAACGAACTTGCCGAAATCGCTTCCCACATCGGTGCCGATGTCCCCTTTTTCGTTTACGCCTATGAGAGTGCCAACGTCAGCGGCATCGGAGAGGTCGTCGAACGTTTTGATGAACCGTTAATCGATTTTGAGGTTATCACCCCCGATATACAGATCAGTACCCCCTCTGTCTACCGCTACTATCGCGAGCACCTTTACGCACCGATTAGCTCTGAGGAAGCCGCTAGGTTAGAGTCGACACCTTCGCGTGAACTTCTCGCTTCCATGAGTCCCAAAGAGGCCAATGATCTTTATCCCTCCGCTCTGGGGTGCTACAGCGAACTTTCCGAGAAAGAGGGGTGGTTTTTCTCCGGCAGCGGAAGCAGTTTTTTTATGATCAAAAATTAGTCTTCATTTTTGTATTGACAATACATCTACAACTTGTTACAATCGGATATAAAATTAAAGGATTCTCATGTCCAAAGTGATTCGTTGGAACGAAGAGAAAAATCAACTCCTCCAACTCCAACGAAACATCAGTTTTGAACAGGTGCTAGAGAAAATCGAGAATGATGAGATCATCGATCGATATGTTCATCCCAATACTGAGAAGTACCCAAATCAACAGATTTTCGTCATCGAGATGGGTGAGTATGTATGGTATGTCCCTTTTGTTGAGACTGAGGATGAGATATTTTTAAAATCGATCATTCCGAGCCGAAAACTCAATGCTGCTTACGGAGGCACAAAAAATGAAAAATGAACCGATCTACCTCGACCAAGAGGAAAATGAACTCCTCGATGAAATAGAGGGTGGAGAATGGGTTAGTAAACCGCTCTCGGCACAAGAGCGCCAAGCGTATCAAAACAACGCGAAATACACCAAATCGTTGCAAGAAAAACGGCAAACGACCATCCGATTTTCGGTCAGCGATTTAGCGGTGATCAAAGCAAAATCCAAAGAGATGGGTATCGGGTATCAAAACCTAATCCAAGCCCTCGTTCATAACTATGCCGTAGGGAAGATAAAGCTCGAAGCCTAAAAGGTTACATTCGCTATCATTCGTTAATTATTTTTCAAGGACACAAGCGTGGGCGAAAATATAGCCACCAATAAAAAAGCTTTTTTTGACTACTACATCGAAGAAAAATTCGAAGCGGGACTTGTCCTCAAAGGGTCCGAAGTCAAAGCACTCCGAGCCGGACGGGTCAATCTCAAAGACGGATTTATCAAAATCGTACGCGGTGAGGCATTCGTATTCGGCGTCCATATCGGCGTACTCGATACGACACACCACTATTACACCCACGAAGAGCGCGGAAGCCGTAAACTGCTCCTGCACAAAAAGCAGATCGACAAGATGTTTAAAGCGGTTGAAAAAGAGGGGTTTACCCTCGTTCCGCTCAGCATCTATTTCAATGATAAAAACCTTGCTAAAATGCAGGTTGCCATCGTCAAAGGGAAAAAACTCTACGACAAACGGGATGATTTAAAAGAGAAAAGTCTTAAGCGGGATATGGAACGGGCATTAAAAGGGGAATAAGCTTAGGCTTGTTCGGATAACAAAAAGTTTTTTTGGGAGTTAATGGGTTTGCCGCAAGAGAGCGGCAAGAGGGATTATTTGCGGCGAATTTCTTTAATACGTGCTGCTTTACCGGCAAGATCACGAAGATAGAACAATTTAGCGCGGCGTACACGACCACGGCGAAGAACTTCGATTTTCTCGAGGCTGTCGCTGTAGATTGGGAATACACGCTCGATACCAACACCGTTAGCACCGATTTTACGTACAGTAATAGTTTTACCAGTACCTTCTCCACGGATAGAGATACAGATACCTTCATAATTTTGAACGCGTGATTTTTCACCCTCGGTAATGGTTACTGCCAAACGAAGAGTATCACCTGCGCGGAACTCAGGAACGTTTTTGCTAGCGATTTGTGCTTGCTCGAAACTTGCAATGTACTTATTTTTCATAAGATGTCCTTATTTTATGCTTTTGAAGCTGCTCCGGCCTGAAGTATTTTGTTTTGCATTCAGACAGAGACGATTTTAGTGCACGAATTTTACTGTGATTTCCCTTTAAGTATTCTGATGGAACACGCATATTCTCATATGCAGGGGGTTTTCCGAATGAAGGCGCTTCCAAAAGTGGCGTCTCAAAACTCTCATACTCCAAAGACTCGCTATTTCCCAACACTCCGTCGATGTTTCGGACGATTGCATCGGTCATTACCAAAGAGGGAAGTTCCCCTCCGGTGAGAACGTAATCGCCGATGCTGAACACTTCGTCACCGAAGCGCTCCACGACGCGCTCATCGATCCCCTCATACCGTCCGCTGACAAAAACAATATGCGATTTAGTAGCAAGCCGTTTGGCATCGTTTTGGGTAAATTGTTTTCCGACGGGAGCAACAAAAATGATATGCGCCTCATCATCCAACGCTTTAAGCGTATCAAACAAAGGCTGGGGGGTCATTACCATCCCTGCCCCTCCGCCTGCGGCGGTATCGTCCACTTTATGATGTTTTGACGTACTAAAATCTCTGGGATTGAGATAAGCGACCGAAAATTTCCCCGACTCGATGCCCCGCTTGAGGATAGAGTCTTGGAAATATCCTTCGATCAGATTGGAAAAGATGGTCACATACGTAAAACGCATTATGACGCTTCCAGCAGATCCAATCCGCCCTCTACGGTTATCACCTTTGCGGTTGCATCGGTGCCTAGAACAAAACGGTCTATGTAAGGGATTAAAAAGGTAGCCGCCATCCCTTTGGAAACCAAAGAAGGATCGGTTGCGACCAACAGATAATCCAACGGTCCGATCCGCTCGATCTCCTGCACTTTTCCCAAAACCGATTCACCCTCTACGACCTTAGAGCCGAGAAGATCGAACCAGAAAAACTCCCCTTCTCCCAAGCTGCACCGCTCGCGCGTCGCCTCAAAAGTGGTGAAGAGTTTCCCGTTGGTCAATGCTTTGGCCGCTTCGGGCGTATCGATCCCTTTGAGATGAACGAGTTCTCGATCGGGGTTATACGAAGAGAGAGTTACCTCTTTGCCGTTATCAAGAGTGAATGTGGCATTGGGAATAAACTGTTCAGGGAAATCGGTGGAGAGATTGAGTTTCATGTCCCCCTTCAAACCGACGGTGCGGCCCAAAGTGGCGACATGGAGCAAATCGTGCGAAGGTGAATTACGAAAGCGGTTCGACATTGATTCGGTAACTTTTTCCGTCTTTGGCTTTGCAACCGGAAATGACAGTTTTGATCGCACCGATCATTTTACCCTCTTTTCCGATCAGCTTGCCCACATCCGCCTGATTGGCATACAAAACGATTTCGGTCACTTCGTCGCCCGCGTGAGATTCAACCCGAATCTCTTCGGGATAAGAGGCTATTAACCGGGCAAATCCTGCGACGAAGTCTGCGATCATGATTATTTACCGGTAATTTTTTTAACGCGGTCTGACATTTGAGCACCGACGCTCAACCAGTAGTTTAGACGCTCTTCATCTACTTTTGTAGTGATAGGGTCTGTCATCGGGTTGTAGTACCCGATCAATTCGATCCAACCGCCGTCGCGACGTTTGCGACTATCGGTTACCGCGATACGGTAGAAAGGTTGTTTTTTGCGACCCATACGGGTTAAACGGATGACTGTTGCCATTGTGTGTCCTTTTAATGTTTTTGTTTTGCACCAAGAAGCTTAGACGAGTGTTTTACCCACAAAAGTAAAAGAAAAACCTCTAAGCTGCTTCAAATGCTAAATACTAAACTCACTTGAGTGCAGTACTTAACATTTGAGATTGGCAAAGTTAACGCGGTAAACGCGCGCCTTGCATCTGACCCATCATACTCTGAAGGTCTTTCATCCCCTGCTTGCCGGAGAATCGTTTCGCCATCTTCGAAGCATTTTTAAACTGCTTCAAAATACGGTTCACTTCGATAATGTCCAAACCGCACCCTTTGGCCAAACGGGCCTTGCGGCTGTTGTTCAAGAGTTCCGGATCTTCGCGCTCTTTCACCGTCATCGATGAAACCAGCGCTTTGATCTGCTTGAGCTGCGTCGAATTCTCCAGATCAAAATCTTTGAGCGCCGAAGCCATGCCGCCCATACCCGGGATCATCCCCATAATGGATTTCATGCTCCCCATTTTTTTAAGGCTTTCCATCTGTTCTAGGAAGTCGTTAAAATTGAACTCCCCTTTTTTGATCTTTTTGGTAAGGGCTTTCGCTTTTTTCTCATCGATTACCGAGGCGGTTCGCTCAGCAAGCCCTTCGATGTCACCCAATCCCATAAGACGGTTGACGATACGATCGGGAAGGAAGATTTCAAGGTCTTCCATTTTTTCACCCGCACCGATGAAACGGAGCGGTACTTGGATCTGAGAAGCAATGCCTAAAGCCACGCCCCCTTTGGAATCACCGTCGTATTTGGTGAGGATAACCCCGTCGATTCCGATCTTTTCGTTAAAAGTACCTGCCGTACGAACAGCGTCTTGACCGGATAGTGAATCTGCCACATAGAAAATCTCATGCGGATTGGAAACCGCTTTGACTTCCGCCAATTCTCCCATCAGTTCATCGTCAATCGCAAGTCGCCCCGCCGTATCGATCAATACGACATCGACTAAAACTTTTTTCGCGTGTTCAAGCGCCGCTTTGACCACTTCAACCGGATTTTTTGTCGCATCATCGGCGTAAAGCTCGACATCGATAGCGCCGCACACTTGACGAAGCTGCTCAACCGCCGCTAAACGCTGCAAGTCGGCCGCGACGACCAAAACCCGTTTTTTCTGACGCGTTTTAAGCCAATTTGCAAGCTTACCCGTCGTCGTCGTTTTCCCCGAACCCTGCAAACCGGTCATCAAAATGACGGTCGGAGCTACCGGAGCGTAGACAAATCCCGATTTACCTTTGACATCCAAAAGGGCATACAGCGATTTTCGAAGCGCATCGAGAAATTGGTCTTTTCCGATGCCGCTTTGTTTGGTTTGGATCTCAACCGAATCGATCAGTTCTTTGACGACTTTATGGTTTACATCGGCTTTCAGAAGCGCTTTTTTAAGCTCGCCGAGTGCCTTGGTTAACGCCTTTTCATCGTCATGAAAACGGATTTTACGTATGGCGGATGTAAACGATTCGGTTAGTGTATCGAACACTTTAGCTCCTAAATGCTTTGGTTACAGGGTATAAGGTATAAAAAGTTTCGAATTATACTTAATTTTTTCTTCAATAACTCTTTATTCTTTATCTTGTCCCAAAAATACACCTAGAGCAAGGTCGCTTGCCGTAGGGCAAAAGCGTACCGCCAGCGTTCTATTTTTGGGACGCTTTTCTTTTCGTTCTTTTCTTTTCTAAAAAGAAAAGGACATATAAAGATATTAACTCCCGAAATGTCCGAAAACTTTCGGTTCCGGCGCTTCAAAAGTCTGCCCGAGCAGCGTCACCTTTTTCGCATGCAGCATCACCCGCTTCGACTGTCGTCCGCCGTAACTCTCATCCCCGATGATCGGATGCTGTGCAAATTTCATATGTGCACGAATTTGGTGGGTACGGCCGTGATGGATAATGAGCTGTACTTTGGTCTTTTTCCCCGAAACTTCGAGCGGTGTCACTTCGGTAATGGCGGGCTTCCCTTTTTTGGCAACTTTGGTATAGGCTTTGTTCCCTTTTTTCTCGGTGATGAGCGGCTGGTCTACCACAAACGGCTCACTCACCAACCCCTCTACCCAGGCAACGTACTCTTTATAGACATTATCTTTTTTAAATTCTTGAATCGCTTTTAGACGGAACTCTTCGTTTTTAACCAGCATCAAAACACCGCTCGTCTCACGATCCAAACGGTGAAGAAGCTGCGAGCCTTTAAACTGCCGCTCAATCTCATCGGAGTTGACGAACGCCGGTTTATCGACAACGATCAAATCGTCGTTTTCAAAAATCGGACGTACTTTTTCCACTTTCTGGACGATAAACACCGTTTTGGGACTAATCTCGCCCCGCGCGATCATCACCTTGTTGTTTCCGACATAAACCAAACCGCGATCAATCAGTGATTTGGCCTCAGAGTTGGATATTCCCTCTTGCTCCGCCAGGAGCTTATACGCTTTTGGTTTTTCCATTTTATTTCTCCGTTAAATAATCTAATATTTTTTTCAGATCAACGCTTCCGTTAATCTGTGACCGGGGCATCGTTTCAGCATTTTTCAATGCTTCCGCGATCCCCTCCAGTGACGTAAACTGTACATGAGAGACATATTTAAACAGCTCTCTCTGGTGAAATATCTCCATCCCCGAAATGATCCTACATCCGAATGTTGCAGGCTCCAGCGGATTATGCCCGCCGATAGGCTCGTATGCTCCTCCCAATACCGCTATATCGCTGATGGCGTAAAGGTTATTGAGTTCTCCCATCGCATCGATGAGGGTTACGTCCTCTGAAATGATCTGCGATTCACTCCAGCGTGCAAGAGTCATCTTCGGCGCCGTTTTGGCAATCAAGTCACCCACTTTCGCAAACCGCTCGGGGTGACGGGGAACCACCAAAAGTTTGGCAGAGGGGTTATGCTCTCGATACGACATAAATCCCCGAAGTATCCCCTCCTCTTCCCCCTCATGGGTGCTTGCGGCAACAATAAGTAATCCATCAGGCTTCGGATAGTGTTTATTCGCCTCAATCTTTTGGGCAAGTTTAATATTTCCGACTACTTCGACGTTCTGCGCACCCAATGCGATGAAGCGAACCATATCCTCGTTGCTTTGGCAAAAGATGCGGTCGCATTGCGATAATAATATCCGATAGAACCATCTCATACGGTAATACTTCGGGAAACTTCGATCGCTGATACGGGCATTGAGCGCAATGATCCGTGCACCTCTTCGTGCAGCCAGACGAAACAGAAGATACCAAAATTCCGCTTCCAAGACCACGACGGTTTTAGGGCGTTCAATCCAAAACCACAGCCATAACTCATACGGCAGATAACGTACCTGAGCCGCATACTTGGACGCCGCCTCATATCCCGTATGGGTAATGACACTGATCGCGATTTTTTTATCTTTCAATTTCTCCAAAATAGGAGCGATTGCTTTTGCCTCGCCGAATGAACAGACATGAAACCAAATATCATGAGGTTGAAACGGAGGATTCTTAATGCCGAAAAAGCGTGCCGGAATTGAATCTCGATATTTCTTTTTAAACGAAAAGAGGATTAAAAGAGGCAAGGCTACGACGTAAAAAAACGCCGCAACCAGTGTATAAAACAGGTCGAATAGTACGTTACGCACCGATAGCGTCAGATGAAGGTTCTAAAAATAGGATACGGCCGCAATGCGGGCACATTGTGATCTCTTCACCTTTGATAACGTCTGAATAGACTTTATCGCTGATCGCCATATAACATCCCATACATGCTTGGTTGCGTACCGCAACGGCAGTGGTATTTTTCGCCCAGCGGCGGATTTTTTGGTAAAACGACAACCCTTTTTGGTTCATCGCACCGACCAACGCCTCTTTGCGTGCAAAAACTTCTTTGCGTTCTTCATCGATACGTGCCAATTTAACATCGACATCCGCTTTTACACCGGCAAGAGTTCCGTCGATTTCGTGAGCTTTTGCTTCAAGCTCGTCAATTTTACTTTGTTTGTGATCGATCAATTTTTCCAATCGCTCAATCTCTTCGTTCGCAAAACTCACTTGCTCTTTTGCAATCTCTTCTTCGAGCTGAAGCGACTTCATTTCGCGCTCGGTTTTTACCTCATTGCTTTTTTTGCTGTTCTCTTCAAGTTTTGCAGAAAGCTCCGCCAAATGAAGCTCGTTTTTATGCTTTTTGATCTGCTCGTCTTTGATCTCTTGTTTCAAAGCGTTAATCTCATCGGTAATACTGTTTTTAGTCGCTAAAAGCGCATCGTACTGAAGATTCGCTTCTTCGATTTGCGGTTCAAATGCGTCGATCTCTTTATCAACATGAGAGAGCTCGATTAATTGTTCAAGGTGTTTGTTCATACGGTTCCTTTTGGAGTTACACGATTACCTAATTTTAGCTCAAAGATAGGTGAAGGGGTTCTTAGATGGTGAAATTATAACACTCAATCCTAATTTTTCCAAATACCCCCCTAAAACCTCGCCAAAATAGCGTTCGCTCTCATAGTGCCCGATGTCAATCATCGATAAACCGAGAGCCTTGGCCTCCATCGCATCGTGATATTTGATGTCACCCGTCAAAAAACATTCCGCTTCGATATTGCGCATCAGCGACGCACCCGATCCGGTCACCAATGCACAGGTTCGGATATGATCATGACATTTGACACCGCGGGTATGGGGAAGTCCCAACGCCGTTTTGATTTTTTCGGCAAATGCGTCGTACGGTTCATCCACTCCCAAATATGCGACAAACCCCTCTTTGGCGATAATGGGATATCCGAGAACTTCAGTCGCGACATAGTCGTTCAAATGCGTTTGGTCGAAATTAGTATGCATGGCAATATTGGTGATGTTTTTTCGGATCAGAGGCATGAGAATTTTAGCCGGATACTGATTAAACTGCAGCTGTTTAAGTCCGCCGAAGATAATCGGATGGTGGGTGATTAAGAGGGCATTTTCAGGAATCGTTTCAATCAATTCTTCATCGATGTCGATGCTCAATACTACGTGTGTAATCTCTTGGGCAAAGTCGCCGACCAGCAGACCGGAGTTATCCCATCCCTCCTGTGTCGCAAAAGGGGACAATCCGTCAAGATACGTATAAATTTCCTGTACCGTCATTTCTCATAACTCCTTTTATGCCGTTTCAGCCGAACATGTACCGCCTGCGAACCTGAGAGGGGATCGGAATATTTAAACTCGAATTCCCCCAGACTTTCGATCAAGTCAAGGAGTTTTTTGAAGCCGTAGCTCCGGGGATCGAACTCGGGGGATTTGTTGATCAGATTCTGCCCGATGGACCCGAGATACGACCATCCCGCTTCATTGGTCGTGTCCTCCACCGCATTACGCACCAATGCCAACAGAGCTTTATTATCCGGTTTTATTTTCGCAGCGGCAGGTTCTTTGTGATTGGCATCACGGCGAAGGTTTTCGGTGTAGATAAATTTGTCGCACACGCCGATAAACGCTTTGGGTGTTTTTTGCTCTCCGAATCCGTAGACTTTGATCCCCGATTCGCGGATACGGCTCGCCAGTCGGGTAAAATCGCTGTCACTGGAGACGATACAGAAACCGTCGAAATTTTTCGTATAGAGCAGGTCCATCGCGTCGATAATCATGGCGCTGTCGGTCGCGTTTTTCCCCGTCGTATAGGCAAACTGCTGCATCGGATGAAGCCCGTGTTCGAGAAGGACATTTTTCCATCCCTTGAGTTTAGTATCGGTCCAGTCGCCGTAAATACGTTTAACGCTGGCGATGCCGTGGGCGGCAATCTCATCCATAAGCCCCGCGATAATAGAGGGCTGAGAGTTGTCCGCATCGATTAAGACGGCAAGGCGTGCCTGATCATCAATCATGGGTTCCGCCTAATGAGAGCAAGGCTTCGCGTGCCTGCGGAAAATCGCTTTGGAGTTCAAGCGCGCGTTTGTACATTCTTCTGGCCTCCTCTATCTCATCCATATCGACCAATAGATTGGCATAGTTGTAAAACGTTTGGGCATACGTATCATCGATCTCAATGGCTTTGAGGTAATGGTCCTGTGCCCGCTCATACGCATTTTCGACGCGGTAAAGCGAGGCGATGGCATTATGGGTCAGATCATCGTTTTCATCCAGCTCCAAAGAACGCTCATACAACTCGATTGCACGCAGGCGATCTCCCGTTTTTGCGGTAACAAAAGCGAGTTTATTTAAAATTTCGGGATTTTCGGGATCGACACGCGATGCTTCTTCAAGAGCCGTTCCGGCACGTTCCAACTCGCCGCGCTCATACGCACTGTCGGCCTCTTCAACCAAAGCCGAAGCCGAGAAAACGGCCGTATCGACGATCTTCGGCTCTTCTTTTTGAGGTAGTGAGTCGTCCAGCGTTTGAACGTGGCGGTAAATCTGATAGGCGAAAAAAAGTGTCGCCCCAATCATTAATATTTGAAATATAGTCATCAAGTTCCTTTTTTGTAACGATAAGTATAATATAATCCCGTTAACTTAAAACCAAAATTAGTAGAAACCATGCCAAACAATTACAAAGACCCAGCACTTTATATCAACCGCGAGCTTTCATGGCTCCAATTTAATACCCGTGTTTTACGACAGGCACAGGACGAATCACTTCCTCTGTTTGAGCGGCTCAAATTTTTAGCGATTTACGGAACCAATTTGGATGAATTCTACATGATCCGTGTCGCAGGATTGAAAAAACTCTTCAGCGCCGGCGTCAACGTCTCCGGAGCGGACCGTTTTACGCCGCTTCATCAACTGCGCGGCATCCGTGAATATCTCCATAAAGAGCAAGAAGAGGTTGAATACTGTCTGCAGGGGATTATGAAAGAACTGGAAAAAGAGGGGATTTTTTTCAAGCCGTATAGAGAGGCCACTCCCGAGCAGCGCAAATACCTCGACAGATATTTTCATGAAAACATCTATCCCGTTGTTATTCCGATCGCAATCGATGCGACCCATCCGTTTCCTCATCTCAATAATCTCGGGTTCGGGCAAATCGTCAAACTCCGTGATAAAGAAGATGCAACGATCGAGCGTTACGGACTCATCCGTATTCCGCGGGTACTTCCGCGCTTTGTCGAAATTGATAACCGTATCTATATTCCGATCGGAAGTATCGTTGCCGAACATATCCAAGACCTCTTCCCGGGCTATGAGCTGATCAAATTCGCCGCATTCCGCGTCACCCGCAATGCCGATATCGCGATCGAAGAAGAGGAAGCGGACGATTTCATGGAGATTCTCGAAGAGGGGCTTAAACTCCGTAAAAAAGGAGAATTGGTACGGCTGGAACTCAGCGTACACGCCGATGATGATCTTTTGAACTTCTTCAACCGCCATGCCAATGTTTATAAAGACGACATCTACCGTTTCCAAACCTATCTCAACCTCGGAAGCTTATGGCAAGTGGTCGGAAACAAAGATTTTGCCCACTTGACTACTCCGAGTTTCAAACCGCGCAACCTTCCGCCGCTTGACACCGATGAGAGCCTCTATGCGACATTGGACAAACAAGATTTGCTCCTTTATCATCCGTTTGAGAGCTTTGAACCGGTCGTACGTATGATTCAGATTGCGGCCAAAGATCCCGAAGTCGTCTCTATCCGTATGACGCTCTATCGCTCCGGTTCCAAGTCGCCGATCGTCCAATCGTTGATCAATGCGGCCGAATCGGGCAAACAGGTCACCGTTATGGTCGAGCTTCGGGCACGCTTTGACGAAGAGAACAACCTCCATTGGGCAAAAGCACTCGAAAACTCCGGTGCGCACGTCATCTACGGTATTGCCGGATTCAAAGTCCATGCCAAAGCAGCACTTATTACCCGCCGCGTTGACGGCAAGCTCAAACAATATGCCCATATCGGAACCGGAAACTATAACCCCTCTACCGCAACGATCTATACCGATATCAGCTACATGACCAGCAACGATACGATCACCCACGATATGACCCGCTTTTTCCATTTCCTCACGGGATTCAGTAAAAAAGGGAAACTACATGAGCTCTATATGGCTCCGACGCAGATCAAACCGAAAGTCCTCTCCTTGATTCAAAACGAAACCCGAATGGGGTCTGAGGGGGTGATTATCGCCAAAATGAACGCCCTCGTCGATGAAGATATTATCAAAGCGCTCTATAAAGCCTCTCAGGCCGGGGTAAAAATCGAACTCATTATCCGCGGGATATGCTGTCTTCGACCGGGAGTTCCGGGGGTAAGTGAAAATATCCGTGTCGTCTCGCTCATCGGAAAATACCTCGAACACGCCCGTATCTATTATTTCAAACACTCGACGCCGCAAACCTATATTTCGAGTGCCGACTGGATGCCGCGTAATCTGTTACGACGCATCGAGCTGCTCACACCGATTCAGGGGGAAGAGATCAGCAATAAGCTGATTCAGATTTTACAGCTCCAGACATCAGACAATATGCTGGCTTACGAACTGCAAAATGACGGCAGCTACGTCAAAGTGAAACATGAGTCCGGCAATCCGATCGATAGTCATAAAATTGCCGAAATGCAGACGAATAAAATGTATAATTCGGTCAAAAAACAGGCTCCGAATTATGTGCAGCAGCTGACCGCACGACTATTCAAAGAGAGTTAATCGAAGGATTTCTATGATCGCTAATTATCTACACTATACTCCGGACATGAAAGAACGGGTCTGGATAGCCCCCTCCGCCGATGTCATCGGACGGGTATCGATGGGTGAAGATGTCAGTATCTGGTTCGGATGCGTCGTTCGCGGAGATGTCCATTATATTAAAATCGGGGATCGCAGCAATATTCAAGATCTTAGTATGGTACACGTTACCCATCATAAACGCGACGATATGAGCGACGGTTATCCTACCGTTATCGGAAACGACGTTACCGTCGGCCATCGCGTCATGCTGCACGGCTGCACCATCGAAGATGCGTGTCTGATCGGAATGAGCGCGACTATCTTGGACGGTGCCGTGATCGGGAAAGAATCGATCGTCGGTGCGGGAGCGCTGGTAACCAAAAACAAAGTGTTTCCCCCCCGCTCTTTAATCATGGGAAGCCCTGCAAAAGTGGTCCGTGAGCTTACCGACGAAGAGGTTGCCGAACTGTATGCTTCCGCGAAGCGCTACGTCAGTTTCAAAGAAAACTACCGCGCACCTAATGTCTGAATTTAATCTGGTCGTTTTTGCCGATATTCTCGGAATCATCGCCTTTGCCCTCAGCGGATTTCTCGTAGGGGTACGCAGCAATCTCGATCTTCTCGGTATCATTATCTCCGCTTCCCTTACCGCACTGGGGGGCGGAGTAGTCCGTGACGTCATCTTAGACCGTACCCCTTTTGCGTTTAACGAATACTATCCCGCCATTACCGTCTTAACCACCATCGCCATCGCTTTCGCCTTTCGTCTTTACCACCGGGAGCAAATCGAGCGGCAATGGCTTTTTGTCATCAGCGATACGATCGGTCTTGTCGCATTCAGTATCACCGGAGCACTTTTGGCGATCGATGCGCAGTTCAATTTTTTCGGTGTGATCATCCTAAGCTTCCTCACCGCCATCGGAGGGGGGGTTCTACGCGATATCCTTATCAACCAGGTACCCGCCGTACTGGTAAGCGACTTTTACGGCTCCATCGCACTGATCGTCTCGATTTTACTCCTAATATTTTCGGCTGTGATCGGGTTGTCGACGCTGAGCGTTGCGATCGTAGCCGTTATCGCCATCACATTGCGTTTAGCCGCCTACATCAAAGGGTGGCATCTCCCTACCCTAAAAACGGATCATTAATATGCAAAAACTCAAAACACTCATTCTCCTTTTACTCCTTGCGGGGGCTATCGATATCGGACGTTATTTCATCTATCCGAATATCGATGATCTCAAAGATATTCGTCCTATTCCTACCGCATTTATGGAATACCGCCAAAAAGAGTGGGCTGATGAAAACCGTGATATGGAAATCACCCAAAAATGGGTCTCCATGTCTCAAATCTCCCCCAATGTGATCAAGGCGGTGTTGATCGGAGAAGACGACAAATTTTGGAACCACGACGGATTTGACGTAACGGGGATGGAACAAGCGCTGGAACGGAGCCTCAAAAAAGGGTCCGTTGCGGGTGGGAGTACCATCAGCCAGCAGCTCTCTAAAAACCTTTACCTCTCACCGAGCAAGAATCCGGTACGCAAAATCAAAGAGGCGATCATAACGTGGCGGATTGAGCATGCCCTCTCCAAACGCCGCATTTTGGAAATCTATCTCAACGTCGCCGAATGGGGTGACGGTATTTTCGGGATCGAAGCGGCGGCACGCCATTATTATCATAAAAGCGCCAAAAACCTGACCGGACTCGAAGCGGCACGTCTGGCGGCGGTCCTGCCCAATCCGATCAAATACGATCCAACAGGGAGCCAAAAATACGTCAAAAACCGTTCTAAGATCATCTATAAAATCATGAAACGCAGAGGGATCGTTATTCCTCAATTTAAAGAGGTCATGACCCCGCCGAAAGAAAATGAACCCTCCGCTTCGGAAAACAATGAAAGTATCACCGATCTTTTCGATCAAACTGTTCCGGAAGAAACGCCCCCTCAAGAGCAAATTGATGAGCCGGTATCAAGCAGTACCGAAAAAAATGAGTCTGCAACGTTTTAAATTTGTGGTACACTGCTTTTATCTAGAGATAAAGGATGTGTACGATGGATAAGCGGACCTTTCTCAAATTTTTTGCCCTTACCTCGAGTTCGCTGCTTTTGGCCAATTCGGCAGAAGCTTCTTCAGCCCATGCTGCCCCCAATACCCAAGAGTTACAGGAAATAGCACAAAAGATGTTCGCCGAAGTCATCTCCCAAAACGACTATTACGTCAATCATCAAGGTTCCGCTTTTTTTGAAAAACTTAAAAACGGACAACATCCTCGTGCAACGGTAATCGGATGCTCGGATTCGCGTTTTCAAAGCGTTGCGCTCGACGCAACCGCCGAAAATGACCTTTTTATCATCCGTAATATCGGCAATCAGTTCGGCTCCAACATGGGGAGCGTCGAATACGGTGTACGCCATCTCAATACCCCTCTGCTCATTATCGTCGGACATTCGCGCTGCGGAGCGATCAAAGCGGCGCTCGGTGATTATTCTGCCGAAGGTCCGCATATTATCCAAGAACTCGATTCTCTCTCACTCGCCGTGCGCAAAACATCTATGATGGGGACCGAGGAAGCTAAATGGCTTGCCGCTGTTGTCAACAATGTCAATCAACAGGTTTATTACGCACAAAAAGAGTTCAAAGGAGATGTGGAGAGCGGAAAACTAACCATTGTCGGGGTTGTCTATGATTTGGCCAATGATTTCAATAACGGCTACGGACGTCTCAAAATCGTCAACATCAACGGAGAAGGCAATACGGGAAAAATGATGGACTATCCCTTAATGAAATCGCTCTTTAAACCCGTACATTTCTAAGAACACCCCATCCGATCAGCGAAGCGGTCGCAATGAGGTAAGAGGGGGCGAAAGGGTTGCCGCTAAACTCGGTAATCGATGTCATCAGTGCCGGAGTGAGACCGCCGACTATCCCTGCCGCACTCCCCAAAATGACGGCCGTAAACGATGCACGATATCCGTGATAACGCAGAGCAGTCACCGTTGAAGCAAAGATAGGGGCCTGAAACGCACAGAGCAAAATTACCAATCCGACCGTTCCGCTCAAAGCACCCCAAAAACCTCCGATGCTCATCCAATAAAAGAGAGGATAAACGCTTACCGCGAGGGTTATAGAGGTTAGGCGCATCAGACGAAGCGACCCTATGGCATCCGCAACCATCGCCATCAACGGAATAAATACTACCCCGACAACAATGGAGAGAGTATTAATCTGCCCCGCTTCGGCTTTGCTGAGTCCCGCGCTCCCTTCCAGCCAGACGGGAAGATAAATAAAGACGGTATAGTAAAACACCCATATTGCCGATGCAACCGTCAAAAACTGCCAAAACTCACGGCGATGATGGCGTAAAATGGCAACGATCGGAACGGTTTTGTCATCACTCGGTCTATAATCATCGGTTAGATTACGGCGCAGATAAAGTCCTGCCGCCGCGATGACGATGCTCGCCCAAAACGGTATTCTCCAACCCCATTCTCCCATCGCATCGGCACCGATATACCATAATAAGGCTCCGCAAAAACCCGACCCCAATGCCATTCCTATTTTGGCCCCGACAGAGACAAATGAACCGTAGAGATTCTGATTTTTAGGTGAAGACTGCTCGACCAAATAGACGATGGAGCTGGCGTACTCCCCTCCGACGGAGAGCCCCTGAATCATACGAAGCAACACCAAAAGGATCGGAGCCAAAATCCCGATTTGCGCATACGTCGGCAAAAAACCGATGAGAAAGGTAGGAAGTGCCATCATCAACAATGAGCTCATCAAGGCTGTCCGACGTCCGACACGATCTCCGATGTGTCCGAAAATCAGTGCTCCGACCGGACGCATAATCATCCCTGCGGCAAAGGCTCCGAAAGAGCCTAGCAAAGAGAGGAAAGGATCGTGTGAGGGGAAAAAGAGGTTCCCCATCATCACGGCTAAGAAACCGATGAGGGCAAAATCGTAGTATTCGATAACGTTACCGATGATCCCGGCCGCAACGATTTTCTTTTTGGATGTCATATTTTTTATCCTTTTATCTTCTCTTTCTTTTCTTTTTCATAAGAAAAGAAACAAAAGAAAATCGCCCTCTCACCAAATCGCTGACGGTTCGCCTGTGCACTTCTGCACGCGACCTTGCTCTTGGTGTGGTAAGAGGGCTTTAGTTTAAATTCTAAACGATCCAACCGCCGCCGAGGAGTTTCTCGCCGTCATAAAAAACGCCCGCCTGCCCGGAGGCGACACCCAATACCGGTTCGTGAAGCTCTACCGTAGCGTGATCACCGTCGATCTTGACCGAACAGCGCACTGCCGTGGTACGGTAGCGAAGTTTTACGTCGCATTCAAACTCGGTGCGTGCATCAAACATATTGACCCGCTCCAACTCGACACGACGGCACTCCAAATCTTCGCGTGTCCCTACGACGATTTGATTGGTTTCGGGTCTGATCTCAACGACAAAATGGGGATCGTGCGCACCGTGGACATTAAACCCTTTACGCTTACCGATCGTATAATGCATGTACCCTTTGTGTTTGCCCACGACTTTGCCGTCAAGATTAAGCACTTCTCCCTCTTGATCGACGGGAACATAGGGCTTTAACACATCCATATAGGTTGTTTCGACAAAACAGATTTCACTCGATTCGCTTTGCGATGCAAACGATTCCAATCCCTCTATCCCTGCGGCATAGGCTTTGATATCGCTTTTATGGCGTTCGCCCAACGGAAACAGCAATCTCGGAACCAGTGCGGGGTCGATGTAAAAAAGAAAATAGCTTTGATCTTTCGTATCGTCCTGTGCCTGAAGAAGATACTGTCCGTCATGTCGGATGTAGTGCCCCGTTGCCACAAAATCGGCACCGATCGAATCCGCATAAGCGACCATCGCTCCGAATTTGATGTTGCGGTTACACAGCGCACACGGATTCGGGGTTTTCCCCTCTTTGTACGTTTCGATAAACGGGGTAAACACTTTTGCGTTAAACTCTTCTTGGAGATCAAGGATATGGAGCTTTACTCCGGAAAAATCCGCCGCCCTCTGCGCACGGGCCTGATGAATCTCATGATAGCCGGGCTTGGAGTGAAGCTTCATATAAACGCCCTCCACATCATACCCTTGTTCTTTGAGCAACAACGTCGAAACGGTCGAGTCAACCCCGCCGCTCATTCCGATCAGTACTTTTTTACTCACTAACTGCTTCCTTGTCCTGCATAAGAGTGTGTTTCATCCACATGGGAAGCCAGCGCTTTATAATACTTCGTATCGGTCAGCCCCTCTTTCTCCATGGTCTGTATTTGAGATATAAGCGATTTTTCAATCTCTCGGACAACAAACTCCAAATCATCCGTCAAATTAATAAGTCGGACATCAATCTCGTCAATCATCCCCTCAGCCAACATTTTATCTTTGATAAACTGTATTAAAGGAGCATAAAACTCCGTCCCGACGACAAATAAACGGACTCCCCATACTTTACGGGTTTGAATCAGAGTCAACGCTTCAAACATCTCATCGAGTGTCCCGAACCCTCCGGGAAAAATGACATACGCCATCGAGTATTTAACGAGCATTACTTTTCGGGAAAAAAAGTAGTCAAAACTCTGCCCTTTAGTGATATACGGATTGGGCTGCTGTTCGGTAGCAAGTTCGATATTAAGTCCGATCGATTCAACGGTTTCAATCTGAAATGCTCCGCGGTTTGCTGCTTCCATAATCCCCGGTCCGCCGCCGGTAATAACATTGTACCCCTTCTCACCGAGCATATTTGCCAATGTCATCGCTTGGGTGTAGTACGGATGATTTTCATCCAGACGGGCACTTCCGAAAATAGTTACTGAAGGTCCAAGGTCTCCTAATTCATCGAATCCTTGAACAAAATCGGCAATAATCTTAAAAACACTCCAAACATCTGCTGACTTGATATCTTTGACATAGCGGCTGCTTTCATACTCTTTTGTTTTGCCATGTCGACGCGCCATTCTTATCCTTTTAGTTTATTCAATCTATCTCGCTTGGTTCCGATTGAGGTGATTTGAACACCGAAATTTCCATCCACGATAACGACTTCACCCTGTGCGATGACATGATCATCCACTAAAATGTCAAGCGGATCGTTGGCAAGCTGATTCAGCTCGATTACCGAACCGATATCCATGCTGAGAACATCTTTAAGAAGCATTTTCTTCTTTCCGATCCGTACACGGACGGGAAGTTTTACCCCCATGATCAAGCCGATATTTTTCATCTCACCTTCATCCAGTTTAACGGCCGGTACGGAAGAAGGAGCATCGAATATATTTCCGCCGGCACTCGGTTTCGGCGCAGCAGGCTGATCTCCGCTCAAAGCGTCATTAATAGTCGAATCAATCGCCAGCATCATTAATGAATTGATATGCCCCAGCGTAAAGGTGAAAACGAACATTTTCGCATACCCGTCAAGATTGACCTCTCCGCTCTCAGGGATAAATTCCGCACGTTCCGGCTTAATCGTAAACTTCGGAAGCTCTTTTTGAGATGCCAATGTGGTGCTCATCGCCCCGACGATATTGGAGACGATCTCTTTTGCCGCATCCATGTCTTCATCCGACATCGTATCCTGGGCTTCCCCCTCACCGCCGAGCATCATGTCGCCGAGTGCTGTCGCAAGTTGAGGAGGCATCATCACGATACCGCGTCCTGCCGCCGCGCCGCTGAAACTCACATGAATTTGGGCAATAGGGGGGATGACATTGGAGATGATTGAAATTTCTTCCGCTTCTTTGAGTGCTATCGTAGGAGCCTGACCCGTCAATCCCTCTATCGTAGCAACGGCTTCGGTTGCAAATACTCCGGGAAAATCACTCATCTTCATCCTCCTCTTCTAATGGTCCGCGTATCATCTCTTTTACCCCGCTGATACGGGCTTTTCGTTTCATCTCAAACTCTTTAAGCGCACGCTTGACGGCATCTTTTTCGGTATCGATCAATGAAGTGATCTGTATCGATTTTCTAAATCGCCGCAGCCCCATTTGACCGACGAAACGATCTTTTCCGTCCACGCTGACATTGACGACATCATCCGCCGGAATATTAAGACGAATTATATCGCCCTCACCTAATTCCAACAATTCATGTAAGCTCAATTCCGCTTCTCCAAGGTTCACTTCAACATTGACATGAGCCCCCCCGAGAAGAACTTGAAGTTCCTGATTACGACTTTTTTTCGAACTGGTTTCGTTGAGCATCAAATCGCGGCTTGCCAACTTCGGCAGTACCGGTTCCAGCGCGATAACCGGATAACAGATATTCATCATCCCCGAACTGTGCCCGATGATGATTTCCATAACAACCATAACGACGATCTCATTTTGGGCAACGATTTGAACGACGTTCGGGCTTGACTCTTTCGACTCTACCTGAGGATACAGATCGGTAACCGGGCCCCACGCTTCTCGAAGTGTCCCCATCATAACCCGCAGAATCGTCTCAAACAAGGAGAGTTCGATATCGGAAAACTCCCGATTCGCTTCAAAAGGTTCCCCTTTTCCGCCGAGAATACGATCCAGCATCGGAAAAGCGATGGAGGGATTAATCTCCAAAACACCGTTCCCCTCCAGCGGTTTCATCGAAAAGACGTTAAAGCTGGTCGGATTGGGAAGCGACATCAAAAACTCCCCATACGTCATCTGGTCGACCGAATGGAGCTGAATTTCGACAATGGAGCGCATAATCGCCGAAATCTGCGATGCGATAGAGCGGGCCATCTTGTCATGAATCCCTCTAAAAGCACGAAGTTGCTCTTTCGAGACGCGGTTAGGACGTTTGAAATCGTAAAGGGTAATTTGTCGTTGCGGATAAAGGGATTCTTCGGTCGTCTCTAATAACCCGTCACCCTCGTCGTCAACTACGTCTAAGAGGGCATCAATCTCTTCTTGGGATAATATATCTGCCATTACTGCCCTCCTACCGCTTCTTTAATCCGCCGAATAACCGATTTGTGGATCTGTGAAATCCTCGATTCGGTAATATTGACGATCTCACTAATCTCTTTGAGGGTGAGCTCTTCAAAATAATAGAGCTGAATAATAATCTGTTCACGCTCCTCAAAGGTCATCAATACCTCTTGAATCGCTTCGATCAAATCTTCGTGTTCCATCCGCTCTAACATTCCGCTCTCTTCGGGTGTACCCAATTGATCGTCCAACGGTAAAACCGTATAGATATCGGATGCAATTCGCGCTTCGCGTACCTTATCTTCATCGATTCCCAAAATGACGGAGAGTTCAGCGTCGCTCGGCTCATCGTCATGATCGGCCATATAGACCTCAATCGCGTGATCGATCTCTTTAATTAATCGGCGGCTGGAACGGCTCACCATATCCAAAGATCTTAGATAATCGAGCATAGCACCGTAAACCCGCGTTTTTGCATACCCCCAAAACGAATCGTTTTGGCCTTCGTCGTAACGGCGTGCCAGTTTTACCAGTTCTTCGGTTCCGATGGCGCACAAATCCATATAGTCAACCGAACTGGGAAGGCGTTCTTTGAGACGGAATGACATCGCTTTAACCGCCGGAAGAAACTGGATCGCCAATTGATCTTCACGGTGTTTCAGCTCTTGCGTATAGGCATTGGTACCGCTCATCCTTTCCCCCGTCCCTGATCATCCAGCAGCTCTGATTTATGCGTATAAAAAGCGTCGATAAACTGCTCGCGCTTATTGATTTCACGTACAAAGAAATCGAGATTGTGTTCATGCGCTTTTTTCGGAAATGCGTGAGCTTTAACGCCCAATGACTGGAAAAAGAATCCGACACACAAATGGGCGAAAAGGTAAAAAAAGAGACTAATCAAAATGACCCATCCCAAAAAATTCTCAGCAGAATCCGATTGCAGTATCCCAAAAACAATACCGATAAAAAAACCCTGTATTGTTAGAAAATAGACAAAATTCGAACCCCTCATCCCTTTTTATCCTTCTCGTAGCCGTCTATCTAAAAAAGCAGTCTTTCTCATTGCCGTAAACGAACGGCAAATCAAAAATGTTCCATTAGACGTTTAAACAGCCCACCTAATCCGCTTTCTTTGGGATCTACCAGCACATTTCGTTCCAGTTTTTTCGCGATGCGCTTAACTATTACCTCGATTTCATTGGTCGGTGTCGCGGTCGGAAAATCACGACAAAAAAGGGCTCTTTTTTTAACACTCGTAGAAATTTTCGGATCATTCGAAATTTGTCCCAAATAGCTCAATTTCAGAGCACCGCCGATATTGGCCTGCGCAACTTTATTGATTTTTTCAAATAATGCTTCGGCCTCTTTCATTGATCGGACTTGGTTCATGATAACATTGATTTCATCTCGCAGCTTTGAAGTGATCTTGATCGTCGCATACGCATCGGTGATAGCCGCAGGATCGGGCACTGTCACGACAATGACGTCATCACACGCACGTAAAAAAAGCTGGATATGTTCTCCGATTCCCGCACCCGTGTCGATGATCATCACATCCAGATCATCCAGAACATTGGCCTGATCCATAAACCGTTCGAACAATCCCCCCGATGCGTATTTAAAAATCTCTTCGCCGCTTTCACCGGGGATCAAAACTAAATTCGGCTCGATCGGAACCAAAATCTCTTCGACGGTCGCTTCCCCTTTTAGAACGTGCAAAATATTTTTTTTAATTTTGACGTTAAACATCACATCGAGATTGGCCAAACCGATATCGGCATCGAAAATCCCTACTTTCAGCCCATATTTTGCCATGACAAACGCCATGTTCGAGCTGATCGTACTTTTTCCGACTCCCCCCTTCCCGCTGGTAATCGCAATAAAGCGGGTTTTTTTAGCCGTAGCGTTTCGGTTTTGATTTACAAGCGCTTCGAGTTTGGAAGCTTGGTGGTTCATGCACTTCCACCTCTGCTAAATCCGTTCATTAAACACTCGACCAAAAAATCAGACGTTGCTACGACCAAATCTTCGGGGACCTCCTGTCCGACCGAGAAATAGCTGATCGGAACTTTTGTTTCGTACACCAATGAAAAAATATTCCCGAAACCTCTGGTTTCGTCCAGTTTTGTGAACATCATCGTGTCTATCCCGAGCGGAGCAAAATTTTCGTACGTTGCTTTAAGATCATCATACTTGATCGAGCTTGGCATCACCAATACGACATCCACCGTATAGTCTGTATTATTATCACGCAGACATTCGTAGATTTTTTCTATTTTCCCTTTATCGTACGGGGATGAACCCATCGTATCGATTAGAATATAATCGCTGTAACGCAATGCGTTTAAAGCGCTCGAAAATTCCGGCGGATCCACGACTGTCTCAATCCCGAGTTTCATCATACGGGCATACTGCATCAGCTGTTCTACCGCTCCGATACGGTAGGTATCCAGAACCACTAACCCCACTTTGTATTTCTTCTCCAAGAGATACGAAAAGCGTGCAGCCAGTTTTGCGATCGACGTTGTTTTGCCGACCCCTGTAGGGCCTACCAGCATGATCACTTTTTTACTTCCCGGTCGTGGAGCACTCTCTAGACGCACCGGGATCATTTTACGCATCAACACTTGAAAATAGCGTTTTACGGTCTCGGAACTCTCTCTCATTTTTGAGGGCATATGCTCCAATGTGAGGTGCATAATCTCATCGAGGTGTTCCTGATCCATCCCGCTCTCACGGGCAAGACGATAAATCTCGGCAAATTCAGGGGGGATGGCGGCGGTTGTTTTGGGCGTCTTTTCCGACCAGAACATATTTTGGATCAGTTTGACTTTATCTCCGAGTTTTTCAATCTCCTCTTTGATCCGTTTGAGATCTTCGCTCTCCCTTGCGGGAGCTTGGCGGGAGGGGCGTTCTTCTTCGGTCACTTCGGCAATTTTGGAGATTTGCTTTGCGGCGGCGGAAATATTATAAAGGACATCGCTGCTTTTTTGTGCCAACGGACGCTGCTTCATAAACGGCTCATCACTCGGAGCCTTTGATTTAGGAGCAGGAGCGGCGTTCTCTTCAACGCCGACAACGATCTCATACAGAGCACTCTTCCCGAGCGATTTTTTCTGTACTTCACGCGTTTCGATCAACATCGCTTCTTCGCCTACCTCCAACTGCGCTTTTTTTAGCGCTTCGGCAGGGGTGGCACCGCTAAATGTCAAAATTTTCATAGTGTCTCCGTGTGCTCTTATGAGCCAAGCTTCCTAGCGGAATCGTCACACTGATCCGCTCATTCCAATGAGGATGGGGAATTGTCAACTCTTTGCTCCGAATGGATCGTTTCCCAAAGAATAGTATATCCAAGTCTAACGTCCTCGGCGCATTCGCAAAACTGCGACGCCGCCCAAAACGCTTTTCTATCCGCCAAATCAGCCGTAACAGTGCTCTGGGTTCCAACGATGTCGCGATTTCGATGACCGTATTCTCAAAATCGTGTTGCTCCGTATATCCGAAAGGGGGATTACGGAGAATCACGCCGCTTCGGACAATCTTCATAAGACTCAATCGTCGAATATAAAACCACAAATGGTTCATCCGCCGTTTGACATCCCCGATATTTCCCCCTACCCCTAAAAGGACGCGGTAACGATAACCGCCTCCCCCCTGGAGCGTTTTAGGGAAATAACGGTCGATTGAAATAGAGTGCTTCTCATCGAGAACACGGCGTAAAGGCATCGCTTACTCTTCAACAGTACCTTGCTGGGCTTGACGCATTGCATTGATTTCGCTGAGAATCTGCAACATCCCCATCATCGCCAAATGGTATCCGAAAGGACCGAAACCGATGATCGACGACGTACATACTGGAGCCGTCATACTTTTTTGACGGAACTCCTCACGGCGGTAAATGTTGCTGATATGCACTTCGATCGTCGGAAGACTGACGGCACTGATTGCATCGCGAATGGCGATAGAAGTGTGAGTATACGCCGCAGGATTGATAATAATCCCGTCCGCATCGCCGTAGCACTCTTGGATACGGTCTACGATTTCACCTTCAAGATTGCTTTGGTAAAACTCGATATCAACACCGTTTTGTTCTGCAAACTCTTTCATTTGCGCATGGATTTGTTCTAAGCGCATCGGCCCGTATACTTGTTGTTCCCGAACCCCCAGCATGTTGAGATTCGGCCCTTGGATAACGACTATTTTCATTGATAAACCTTGATTGGTGTTTTAAGGTATAGATTATAAGGGGTTCTATATTATAAGGAACTAAATTTCACGATTGCTTAAAGATATTCAACCCGGTTTCGTCCGTTTTCTTTCGCTTTATACAGTGATAAATCCGCTCTGTGCATCATGCTCTCCTGCGTATCTCCCGAAGCAAAAATCGTCACGCCGAAGGAAGAGGTAATCGTTCCCACATCAGGAAAATGGAGCTGTTCTACCGCCAACCGAAGTTTTTCAGCGACATAAAGCGCTTTTTCCCGATCGACATCCGGCAAAAGACATACGAATTCTTCCCCGCCCCAGCGTGCCAAAATATCTCCCGTCCGTATCGTCTGAGAAAAGATATGCGCAACTTCAATCAAAACCCTATCTCCGCTTTGATGTCCGAATGTATCGTTCACCCGTTTAAAATGGTCAACATCGGCAATAATAAGACCGAAGGTCCGATGTTCGTCCCAGTGACGACGAAGAACCATATTTTCAAATACTTCGTTGAATTTATGGCGATTAAACAGTTTGGTCAACGGATCGGTTATAGAGAGGAGTTCTATCCTTTTTTTATCGCTGATATCGTGAAAAATAACGGTATAAGACACTGTATCGCTCTCGTCATCATTCAAAGGGGTTACAACGGTATCGAACCACACTTCTTCGCCCGAAGCCAGAATCGCTTTCACTTCGCCTGAAGACTTCTGATGGCGTGCGATGGCATCACAAATCTGAATCGTATCAAAATCAACCGAAACCTCCCCGAATATCCGAGGAAGGTAGTTTCCGATTACACTCTCCGGCTGATAACCGAAAAAATCCAAAAATGCTGCTGTCGCTTCAATAATTTTACACTCTTCATCCATTTTGACAATCAAAAGATTGGCATCGATAATCATTTTATCTCTATGCAGTTCGCTGTTGAGTTCAGAGATCTTTTTCATTTGAGATTGAAGGGTTAGCTTCAGCTCATGCAAATCGCTGATATCGTAAATTGATACCATCACCAGCCCGTCTTCTACGATATAAGGGGAAATCGTCACCTGTAGCTGCATATTCATAAGCAGGGAAGTCGTAATTTTCGTCCGGGGTATTTCGATAAAACGGTTTTGTACCGATGCGTCGTAAAAAGTCGGGGACTCTAATCGTAACGTTGTCCGTATTTTTCTCGCAAGTACCTTGTAGTCGATCTGCGGATAAAAATCGTGCAGATTTTTACCGATCATTTCCGATGCTAAATGCGATGTATTGATCTCCAGCCATTGATTCCAATAACGGACTTCAAAATTTTCATCAATGATCATGACCCCGATTTCAAGGGCATCAAGGAGAACGTTAGGATAAGGGATCGTAACCATTAAGCGTACAGCTCTTCGAGTTTGCGATCAATAAGGGCTTTTAAACTTTCGATCATCCCGTCTTTCGTGAGGATAAAAATATGTCCGTTAATATTTTGATGTTCAAACTCCATCTGCGTGCTGATAATAATGATTCGGTGATAATTCATTATATCCTCCTGACTGATCAGAGCATTGCCGTTAATCAGCTCCGTCGAAGGGACAAAAAACTGCACTTTCGTATTCAACTCTTCCGTCAAACGGCTGATCATTGTCGCACTGAGGATATTGGTAAGTTCAATCACCGCATCCAGTATGTCTCCGTCGGATGGGTTATCAACGTCATAAAGATGGTGCCCCAGATGCAATGCGGACTCTTCCGAAATAACAAATAGGAACTCTCCGCTAAACATCCCTCCGAACAACTGTTTCGTCACATAATTGCGCTGATCGATGGATATCGTTTGTTGAATATAGCTAGCCAACCCTTCCATATCACTGATCAAAATTTGAGGAATATGCATTTTGCCGAACGCTTCCAATAAATCGGCGATACTCGCCGTCGCATTCCCCATGGCGATATTCATCAGCTCTCGGAGCATATCGAGATGATCGTCTGTAAACCCGTTTTGCTGCATTGTGAACTCTTTATATGGAAAGCTGTTGCAGTATAGACAACATCTTTTCACTGTTAATCGGTTTTGGAATCATCATTTTTGCACCCGATTCCAGAACTGTAGATTGCGCCTGCGCCTGAATATCCGCCGATACGATTACGACCTGTGCGTTCGGATCAATTTTAATAATCTCTTTCAACGCTTCGTAACCGTCCATTACCGGCATTGTCAAATCCAAGAAAACAGCACTCGGCTTTTCCGTTTTGAATAATTCAACCGCAATGAGACCGTTTTCCGCTTCTAAAATCTCAGCACCCGGTTCTAATTCTTTAAGTGTTTTAATAAGAAATAAACGTGCTAATTTAGAGTCATCGACAACAAGTATTTTCAATCTTTACCTTTCTTCTCACACATATCAAAATATTATAACGCAATACTCTTTAATAGGTTTTATTGAAACCGTTTTTTTTCCTCTCCTTCAGTAATATTAAAAAATTCGATTCGATTCCTGAAAAGAGGAATGGTTATACTCCCTATGATACAATTCTAACGCTCATCAAACTCTGATACTTTTGGAACTATACAGTATGAAAATCCTATTGGCTGACGCTATTTTTACCGACGGAACTATTTTGCGCGATCACGGCATCGTGTTTGACAAAACCATTATCGACGTCTTATCGAATAATGAACTTCGTTCCCGATACGGCGCACAATGCGTCGAACTGGGTGAGGGTTCTGTCCTCCTCCCCGGACTTGTTAACGCACATGTTCATCTTGAATTCAGTGCCAACCGTACCACTTTGACCTACGGTGAATTTATGCCGTGGCTCTCCAGCGTTATCGCCTCCCGCGATGAATTAATCAACGAATGCGATGATGAGTGCACGACACGTGCCGTTGAGATGATGCTTTCCAACGGTATTACGGCATTCGGAGCGGTCAGTTCCTACGGATTTGATTTAAATCCCTGCTTCAATGCCCCTCAAAAAGTGGTCTATTTCAACGAACTCATCGGCTCCGATCCCGCCATGGCCGATGCGCTGTACGCCAATTTTCAAGAGCGCCTTTTTGCCTCTCAGGAGCTGAAACGCAGCGGATTTTATCCCTCGATCGCGATCCACTCCCCCTACTCCGTTCACCGTATTTTGATCCAAAAAGCGCTCAAGCACGCAAAAGAAAAGGAGCTGCGCGTAACGGCACATTTTATGGAGAGCCCGGCGGAGCGGGAATGGCTCGATACCGATAACGGACCGTTCCGGCCTTTCTTTGAAAACTTTTTAAAACAGACCCGGGCCGCCAATACGGCAAAGGAGTTTTTGAGTTATTTTAAAGAAATTCCTACCCTCTTTACCCATGCGGTACAAGCATCCCACGATGAGCTCTCTGTGATCGCCCAAGACGGACACAGTATTATCCACTGCCCTGTCTCCAACCGCCTGCTCGGAAACGGAGTACTCGATCTGAAGCCTCTCGAAGATAAAAATATCCCCTTACTCTGCGGAACCGACGGACTCAGTTCCAACTATACCCTCGATCTGTTCGAAGAGATGAAAATTGCCCTCTTTATGCACCCTCACGATGATCTTCTTTCCCTTTCTCAAAAATTATGGAAGGGAGTCACATCCCTAGCGGCATCGGCATTGCAACTCAATTGTGGTAAAATCATGCCCGGTTACGATGCGGATATCCTCGTGATGCGGGTCAATTATCCCATTAACGAGCAGCTGCCGCTCCATATGATCAACCAGAAGGGCGTCATCGAATCGATCTATATTGAGGGGGAGAGAGTTAAATGATTGAATTTGTCAAAAAGATCGGTTCGTGTCTGGCGAGAGGGCTGAAATTTATTCAAGAACATTTCAAAGCGACGGTACTGGTTCTCATTGTACTGTGGCTTATAATCCCCTCGAGCGAAAACGGAATCACTCCCCACAATCTCCAAAAAATAGCTCTGAGCGGCCCTATTTTGGATGCAACTCCAATCGTCGCACAGATTGACGAAGCACGGGAAAATGACGGTATCAAAGGGGTACTCTTCAGTATCGATTCCCCCGGCGGCGCCGTTGCCCCCTCGGTAGAAATCGCGTATGCGATCAAACGTCTCAGTGAGACAAAGCCGACTGTCGTCTATGCTGCGGGGATAATGGCCAGCGGCGGCTATTATTCAGGTATCTGGGGAAATGAGATCATCGCCAATCCCGGCAGCATGATCGGATCCATCGGTGTCATCATGGAGGGCGCCGATATCTCGGGACTAATGGAAAAAGTGGGGGTTAAAACCCAAGTCGTTCATGCGGGAACCTACAAACAGGTAGGAACGTTTGATAGAGAGTGGAATGCGGCTGAGCGTACGGAACTCAATAAAGTGATCGACGGAACCTATTCAATGTTCGTCGTGGATGTCGCACGTGCACGAAAACTGGATCCGCTGAGAAGCGGAGAATACGCCGATGCCCACATTTTTACCGCATTGCAAGCTAAAAAAGTAGGACTGGTCGATAGCATCGGTGTCGAATACGATGCCAAAAAACGGGTAGAAGACCTCAGTAAAGTCAAAGATCCGACTTGGAACAAAGAAGATCCGATGGACCGATTTTTCAAACGCTTTGCGGCAGAGGGAGCCACACTGGCTCACCTGTATTTTCCGCCCGTTACATTGAAATAACGCTTTACGCTCCGATACTCAGACGCGCGATATATCCGCTCCGCGTCTCTCCCGCCTCTTTCGCTTTTGCATCAAGTCTCGCCAACACACGGCGAGGCAGAGTGATATTAACCCTCTCCGCTTTATCATCCAATATCGCAGGATCAATCTCGACAATCGCCCAAATACACCCTGCATACTCTGCTAATGAGCTGTATCTACTCACAGGCGACGGAGCAGGTATCGTTTCATTATCATCGAAGAGTCCGTCAATATGCAGCGTGATTGCCTCTTTGGCATTATCAATCGCTTCATCGAGAGTATCCCCTGCCGAAAAACACCCTGCGAGATCAGGGACGATCACCCCGAATGCCGTTGTTTCATTACCGATTTCGATGGCGATAGGGTAGCGTATCATTTATTCCTCCTTGAGTCCGGCTTGTTTCATAATCACCCGGACCAGCCCGATTCCTAAATCTTTTTTAGGATGGGGGACGGTGACTCGACCAGTTTTGGTCGGATGTTTGAACTGATGGTGACTTCCGCGCACGGCAACTAATATCCAACCATCAGCCAACATCATCTTGATTATTTCCGAACTTTTCATGAAACAATTATACTTACTATACACATCATTGTCAAATGATAGTTATTTCTACCACTTCCGCTTTCACAACCCGCTTATCATTCATCGCATCAAACCGATCCCCGACACTGAGTGCATCTAAATCGATCACTTTCCCCTCACGGGCGATCTGCGCAAATCCGCTTTTGTTTTTATTTTTCGGGTGGTTGGCACTAAAACTTTCGCTTAGCTGTGTAATCACAAATTGCTTGTGTCGCAGGGTTGATTCGATACTCTGCGTTAACCGTTCCATTAACGGAATAATCTCCCGTCTGCTTTGCTCCAACCGTTGTGCCATCTGTCGGTTCAAACGCTCTCCCAGCTCTTTGACCAGCTCTCGCTGAATCTCCAAACGATGTTCTACTCCGTGGCGTTTAAACGCCTCTTGCATCGAGGTAAGCTGTTCACGTTTGCGCTCTAATCTCTGGGTAACCATTCCATAAGCACTGTTACGAAGCTCATCGATACTCTGGTATAGCTCGTTTTGATCGCTAAGGAGCATCTGCATTGCCGCACTCGGTGTGGGGGCGCGCATATCCGCGACATAATCGCTGATGACCCAGTCGATCTCATGCCCCACCGCCGACATCACGGGGGTATTCATGGCGAAAAGTGCATCGGCTACGATCTCTTCGTTAAACGGCCATAAATCCTCAATACTTCCGCCACCCCGTCCGACAACGACCGCATCCGCGTTTAACGTATCGGCATAACGCAAAGCTTCAGCAATCTGTCCCGCCGCACTTGAACCCTGCACCAATACATCCAAAACGATGAGTTTAACGAGCGGCCATCGATGTGAGGCGACGCGCTGCATATCCTGTAATGCCGCCCCCGTCGCGGAGGTAACTAAAATAATCGTTTGAGGGAATTTCGGGAAAGGTTTTTTACGTGTCGGGTCGAAGTACCCTTTCGCTTCCAATTTTTGCTTCAGCTGCTCGAACGCCACCGCCAATGCACCCGCACCGTAAGGTTCGGCGCTAAAGGCGTTGATCTGGTACTCGCCGCGCGGTTTGTAGAGTGAGAGTGCCCCGTGGAGAATGATATGCGCCCCCTCTTCGAGAGAGAACTTCAAGCGGGCGGCGTTGCCCTTGAACATGACACACTTAATCGCCGATTCGTTGTCTTTGAGGGTGAAATAGATATGCCCGCTGCCGTGTTTGGTCACACGGGAGAGTTCCCCCTCGACACTGACGTATTCAAAAGAGGTTTCGAGTAACGTCTTAATCTGCTCGTTTAAAGAGGAGACGCTGAGGGTAAAGGCCATAGTATTACTTTTTACGGGCAATCATCAAGGTTGAAATATCCATTGAGAAACTTTTGCTGTAGAGCATTTCAAACCCCGCTTCTTCGAGTTCCTGCTTCATTTTAGCCACCGTCAAGAACCCTTCGATAGAGTCGGGAAGATAGCGGTACGCCTCGTAGTTGTTCGAGATCAATCCGCCGATACGGGGAAGGACATTGTTCATGTACCAGTCACGCACTTTTCCGAGCATGGAGGGATTTTCATTTTTCATAAATTCGAGAATAACAACCAATCCGCCCGGTTTAAGAACACGGTTAAATTCGCGTAATCCCGCTTGTCGCTCGACAACGTTGCGGATACCGTAGGAAATGCTGATAATGTCGGCCGTGGTATCGGGCTTTGGAAGTTCGGTTGCCGGAGCGATATGAAACGACATCTGCGGAAATTTTTCACGCCCGACACCGACCATCCCCTCGGACGGATCGACACCGACAATCTCGTTTACTTGTATCCCGGCCCTCTGCGCACGGCGATTCCAGTATCCCATCATATCGCCCGTACCGCATGCGACATCGACAATCGAATCGATACTATTCGAAGGGCAGTAACCGAATGCCAAATCACACGCCTTGCGACGCCAAAAGGTATCGACACCCATACTCAAAACACGGTTTGCTCGGTCATACGTCGGGGCTATATCATTGAACATCGATACAATTTTTTCTTGGCGGGTCATAAACGTTCCTATCTTTTCTTCATCCATAAGATGATATTGTCACTTATTTTAGCGTGCAGTACCTCAAAATCCTCTTGTATCGATCCCATATTCTGCAATCCGCCTCCCAATTTAGGCGCGATGTAACACAGGTACCAGTTACACACCTCTTGGCTTGCTCGGAGCATTGAAGCTCCCCCTTCGATCATAACCAATGAATATTCATTGACACGCCTCAGTGACGATTCGATATATACCGTTCTGTCAGGTACATTGAAAAGGGGGATGGTTCGGTCAAATTCACCCATCTGCGAATAGATCAGGACATCCGGTGCTTTTCCGCCTACCAGTCTTGAATCGAGTGTAGGGCGGTCATGACGTACCGTATTACCGCCGATAACGATCAAGTCACACCGATCGCGTAGTGCGTGCATATGCTCTCGTGAACTTTGCGAGCTGATCGTTCCGTTATCGATGGTTCCGTCCAGCCGCTGTGCCCATTTGAAAAAGACAAAAGGGCTGTTCTGCCACCGGATAAACGGTTCAAGAAGTTTTTTCCCCTCTTCTTCCATAACACCGAAAATCGTTTCGATACCCGCATCTCTTAAGATTGCGGCTCCCCCGGCAGCAACAGGGTTGGGATCTTTGACACTGATGTAGAGTGTTTTGATACCAAGATCGCGGATCAAAAGTGCACATGAAGGGGTTTTGCCGCTGTGAGAACACGGTTCCAGCGTTACCGCCATCGAAACACTATGGAACAATCCGTTGTGATGGGTACCAAGATAATCGTGTATCCGGTGAGCATCATCACACTCCTCTATCGACGTATCGCCGGATAGAAGGGCATAGGCGTCACGCAAGGCGTACACTTCGGCATGAGGACCGCCTGAACGTTTATGGGCACCGAGTGAGAGAATTGAACCGTTCTGAGATATACATACAGCACCGACGGCAGGATTGGGAAAAGTGAGGAGTTGATACTCCCACGCCGCATTTAAAGCGTGGGTCATAGCGTGGATAGCGGCTTCGGTGTTCATTACCACTCGAAGTAGGTTTTAGCCTTGCTGATGGAGCGAAAAGGGATTTTTTGTTCACCGTTTTCTTTGGTTTTTAAAATGATCTCATCGTTTTCGACACCGATCACTTCACCCTCAAACTTCTCTTTGGAAATGGTGCTTAAAGAAGCTTTTTCACCGATCGATTGGACAAAATGATCGAGCGTTTTAAGTTTGCGCTCAATCCCGGGTGAACTTACTTCCAAGCGGTATTCTCCGCTTACCGGCGAGGTAACGTCCAAGAGCGGAGAGATAAGGTGGGTCGCTTCGACACACTGATCCAAACTCACACCGCCCGGTGCGGTAACGCTCACACGAAAGATCGTGTTTTCATTTTCGTTAAAAACAGCCGTATCGTATAAAGAGAGGCCGATGGACTCGACCATTTTTTTGATATCGCTTTCAAGACTCATCTTTTTTCTCCTTGGCGATTTTGGCGAATAACGCCTCGATATTCTGACTTCGTTTGAGGGTATCGTCAAATACGAAGGTCATACGGGGGCTGCGGAACCACCCCTGATCTTTCATGCAGTGCTCTTCGATGATAGGACGGGCTTTTTCGAGCAGTTTTAAAAATACCGCCTGCTCTTGAGGCGTGTAATCGTGCGGATCAAGATAAACTTTCGCATCGCTTCGCCCGCGTGAGCAGTGAACGTCAATGACATCCACTTCACGTACACGCGCATCGGAGAGTTGGCTGATCGCTTCGGGAATCAACTCTTTGAGAATCGATTCCGTCCGTTTGATTTTAATTTGTGCCGGTGTCACAGAGTTACTTTAGTCTCGATTTTTTTGAAGGTTTCGATAACGTCACCTACTTTGACATCGGTATAGCCGCTTAGGACAACACCACAATCAAATCCTTTACTAACCTCTTTGACATCGTCTTTGAAACGACGCAATGAGGTCAAATCACCCTCATGGATAACGACACCCTCACGGATAACGCGAACCATTCCGCCGCGTACGAGTTTACCGTCAACAACCACACATCCGGCAATCGTTCCCGCACCGCGAGGCATCGGGAACGTATCACGAACTTCGGCTTGTCCCGTATTCTCTTCACGGAATTGCGGTGCCATCATACCGCCGAGCAATAATTTAACATCATCGATCAACTGATAAATAATAGAGTAGGTTTTGATCTCTACTCCCATCTGTTTTGCCATGGCGTTGACATTACCCGTAGGACGTACGTTAAATCCGAGTAGGGCGCAGTTTTCACTGTTATTGACCAATGCGATGTCATTTTCGGTAATACCGCCGACACCGCTGGAGATCACTTCAACTTTTACCTCTTCATTACGCAATTCTGCCAAAGCCGATTTAATCGCTTCGAGAGAACCGTGAACGTCCGTTTTAAGAACGACTTTAAGGGCTTTAATACGGCCTTCCGCAATCAACGAAGTCAAATCATCAAACGATGCTTTGGTGCTCAATGAAAGTTCGCGGTGACGATCATATTCAGCCCGTTTTTGTGCGACTTCACGTGCTTCACGATCACTCTCCATCGCCATCATCACTTCACCCGATGGCGGTACGTCACTTAAACCGACGACAACCGCAGTTTGACTCGGTCCGATTTGTTGAAGCTGTACTTTTCGGTCGTTAATCAACGCTCGAACACGCCCATAAGCACCGCCGCACACGATATTATCACCCACTTTAAGGGTTCCGTTTTGAACGATTACCGTAGCAACCGGTCCGCGCCCTTTTTCCAGCGTAGACTCAACAACAACCGCTTTTGCCATAACATCCGGATTCGCTTTGAGTTCCATCACTTCGGATTGAAGCAAGATCGCTTCCAAAAGCTCGTCAATTCCCGTCATCGCTTTTGCCGATACGCCGACGAACTCGACATCTCCGCCCCAGTCAACAGGATTGAGTCCCAGTTCCGCCATTTGCGCTTTTACCATGTCCGGATTGGCACCCGGTTTATCCATTTTATTGATCGCTACGATAACCGGAACTTTCGCATCCAGTGCATGTTTGACCGACTCGCGGGTTTGTGGCTTAACCCCGTCATCCGCCGCTACGACGATAACGATAATATCGGTGAGCTGCGCACCGCGTGAACGCATCGCGCTAAATGCTTCATGCCCAGGAGTATCCAAGAACGTAATCAATTTACCTTTTTGCTCTACCGAGTATGCACCGATGTGCTGCGTAATCCCACCTGCTTCGCCGTGAGCGACTTTGGCGTTTCGGATCGCATCAAGAAGAGAAGTTTTACCGTGGTCAACGTGACCCATGATCGTGATAACCGGCGGACGCTCTACCGCACCTTCACTGTCTTCGTGCTCTTCATCGTACGCACTCTCAAGGTTAAAGGCATCTTTTGGATCGACGGTGGTTACTTCGACACCGAATTCACTCGCTAAGATTTCAATCTCATCTTTGCCCAAAAAGTCATTTTTGGTAACCATCATTCCAAGATCGAAAAGAACTTTGATAACCGCAGAAATGCTTTGTCCTACTTTTTCAGCAAATTCATAAACACGGACATCTTCGGCAATCTCAACGTGGGTAATGACTTCTTCTTCTTTCGCGTCACGGGTATATTTTTTACGCGCTTCACGGGAAACCTGACGCGGTTTATTGCGGTTAGCCCCCTGTTTTTTGCCCGCATTGCGACCGATCGGTTTTTTCTCTTTCGGCTTTTGTTCTTCTTCAGGCTCTACTTTGGCACCCAAATCGTTGAAGTCCATCAGTACAACCTGATCTTCTTCGTAGTCCATTGAGATATCGGAAATTCCGCCGCCGAAAATATCAAGGCGAACCCCTTGATCTTTTTTCTGAACCGGGGCGTTACTGCTTTGCGCTTTTTTCGCTTTTTTCGCTTCCAATTCGCGTTGTGCCTGCTCGCTTAATTTTCCGTAGCTCGACACAGCAATACTCTCTTGGCGTACCGGAGCGACAAATTCCTCTTCCTGAGGACGTTTTTTCTTGACAATCTTCAATCCTGAACGCTTCGGTGCTTCAATATCTGCCGGCGCTTCTTCCGACGGTTCATCTTTAACTTCGGAAACCGCTGACGCTACAGGTGCATGTTCTGTTTTAGGAGGAACGGTAACGGCCGGAGTTTCTTCAGCCGGGGCAGCTTTAGGGGAAGGCTTTGACGCTGCGGTTTCCGTAGATGCTCCGCTCATGATATAGTTCATGATTTGCTCGGCTTCTTCGATCGAAACCGAACTCGAGGCAGTTTTCACATTAAGCCCCATTGCAGCCGCTTTGTCCACTACCTCTTTTGAATTAATACCAAGCTCTTTGGCTATTTCATGAACTCTAACTTTATCCATCATTAACGATGATCTCCTTTAACCGATTCATTAGCTCTACCGTCGCACCGCTCTTGCATTGACGGGACAACTGCCCCGGAGTTTTCTTATGGTCGATACAAGACCTGCACATATAAAAACTTCTCCCTTCCTTGCCGTAGGGCTCTAATTTCCCGTTTCGGCATTGAAGTCGCAAAAGTCCGACTTGCGCAAAGCGCTCGCGACAAACCACGCACATGCGTATAGGCTGATGTAACTTTTGCGCCATTATATCCAATACTTTCTTTTATTTTCATTGTTTGACGCCAAAGGGGCAAAGCCCCGTTGGCTACGCTAACACTGGCTTCTCTTCGGCAAGAGTGCCCACGCTTCGCTTTTTAGCGTTCGACAACCAAACCGTCATTGTCAAAGCCTAATATTTTAATCTCGAAATCACTAAATTCCGCTTTAAATTTATCGGCCAACATTTTAGCATCCTGATCATATACCATATTGAAAAAAGTCGACCCGCTTCCTGAGAGAGTCGACATCAAAGCACCGTTATCGTACGCCATTTTTTGGACGGCAAAGAGTTCCGGCAGCATTTTCATCCGTACTTTTTGGTGAAACCGGTCTTGCGTTGCAAGACGGAGCATCTCCCAATCTTCGTTAAAAAATGCCCCTACCGTCACCGCGGTGTGGGAGAGGTTGAATACCGCGTTCTCTTTGCTGTACGATTTAGGGAGGGTCGTACGCGACTTAGCCGTCGAAATCGGCTTATTCGGAATAACGACGACCGCTTTGAGATAATCGGGAAGGTGTTTTTGCTGTGAAAAGACTTTTTGCTTCTCTACCATTGCCGCATTAAATCCCCCCATGACCGCCGGGGTAATATTATCGGGATGGGACTCATAAACCAATGCATGATTGAGAATACGGCGCTTTGAGACTTTTACACCTGCGGCTTCATGAGCGCAACTGATCGCACTCACGATAACGGCGGATGAGCTTCCCAGACCTCGTGACATCGGAATTTGGTTGTAAAACGTAAATTTGAAATTTTGCCGTTTTTGGGTAAGACGGCGATAATGTTCGTTGAAGATACTGACGAACAGATTGTTCCCTTTGAGACGGGGATTATTTTCCCCCTCCCCTTTGATGGAAACGGCAAAAAATCGTGACGGAACCAATTCTACCTGGTTACGAAGATCAACGGCAAGTCCCAATGAATCAAATCCTGGTCCTAAATTAGCACTCGTTGCGGGTACACTAACGAACAAATAATTTCCTTATCCTACGGCATCTATCCCGTAATAAGGGAGAGTGTCCGAATCAAATTTTTCTAAATCGATATTTTCGGGAAGGCTAAAAGCGATCAATTCGGGTGATTCGATCGGTTCCAGCTCGATTGTTGTCCTATTTTTAACAAAATAGAGCTTTCCAACTGCTTTGATGGGGCTGTTTTGGTTAAAAAAGAAAGCATCCGTCGCCAAAAGGGGAACTTTTAACGTAATGCTTAACGTTTTTAAAAACAAATAGGTGACTTTGATCCCCATAAAACTTCCGGGACCTTTGGCATAAATAAAGGTTCTAAACGTATAACGTTTCAGCAATGACTCGAAAATCTCCGCCAAAACATCCGAGCTCATTCCGTCTTCTCTTATCGCTTCGACTAAAGAGCCGTCCTTGTAGATGCCTATAAGGATGGGAGAACTCAGCGCAATGACAACGACATCATGCATACGCTTTTGCCAACTCTTTTGACTCTGCGCTGGCGAGTTCGACCACTTCGTAATTTGCCGGATCTTTGAGTAATGCAAGGGTCAATTTATGATTGAGGTCGTGACTGCCGGCAAATGCTTCGTAATTACCGATGAAATTCATCCCGATCAACGACATATCGCCGATCGCATCAAGGATTTTATGACGGACAAACTCATCACCGAACCGGAGTCCTTCGGGATTAAGTACTTTTTTATCATCCAGTACAACCGCATTTTCCAAACTTCCGCCCAATGCGAGCCCTTTAGACCTGAGATATTGTACTTCATGCACAAACCCGAACGTTCGCGCGCGCGCGATCTCTTTCTTGTAATTCTCTTTCGTAAATGCGAGCACGTAACTCTGTTTATCGATAACCGGATGCGAAAACTTGATCGTAAAGTCGTAATTCATACCGTTGGAGGGGATCAATTTGACGTATTTATCTCCCTCTTGTACAACAACCTCTTTTTTGATCCGCATAATTTTTTTGGGTGTATCCTGAGCAACGACTCCCGCTTCTTCGAGAAGCATACAAAAACTCATCGAAGAGCCGTCCATTACGGGAATTTCATCCGCATCCACGATCACCCTGAGATTATCGATACCGTACGCATAAATCGCCGAGAGCATATGCTCAATCGTCGAGATTGTGACCCCTTCTCGTCCGATGACGGTCGCCATTTTCGTATCAACGACGTTTGCGGGAGTCAACGGGATCGATACCCCGGCATCGCTGCGGTAAAAAACAATACCGCTGTTCACTCCCAGCGGCTCAATGCGCAATTTAACAGGAGAGCCTCGGTGCAAGCCGATACCTACGAGTTCAACACTTTTTCCAATCGTTGTCTGCATCATATGAGTGCTTCCCTCGCTCTTCTACATTATCCTGAAATTATACCGAATTTCAGTGTTGGTTAATAATAACCTTGGCATTGTCAATAACACTGGAAATGTTATCGATTATCCATTTACTGTCCATCCACTCTTCGGGACGCACTTCGACCCCTTGCACCAAGATACCGAAATGGAGGTGATCTCCCATCGCGTAACCGCTGAGACCCGTTTTAGCGATCTGCTGACCGGCTGCCACCGTGTCCCCCTCTTGAACATTAATTTCCGAACAGTGTCCGTAAAGGGTATAGAGACCGAAACCGTGGTCAATAATCGGCAAATTACCGTAAATACCGTTATTCTGAGCGAATACTACTTTCCCGTCGTTTGATGAAACAATGGTCCCCATATGGATGCTCGCCAAATCAAGTCCCATATGATACGCATTGGAAAGATTTTCTTTTCCTTTGTAGCTGTAAATACGGTGATCGGCAAAATCAGCTACCTTTTGGCCGTTAACCAACGGATAAAACGGATGCGGATTGAAATCGCTAATCATCACATTCGAAACTTTCGAGGTAACGTTATGAATGATCTCTTCATTATCACTGCGTACTTTTTCATTAATGATGCTAAATTGCTGCAAACGGTCATCCACTCCGGCAGTCTGCTCGTAAACATTTGCAAGCTCCGCAATTTTGCCGTCCAAAAATTGATCGCTGAGTTCTATATTCGACACTTTATACAGATGGTCTTTTAACCGAAACGGTATTGCACTGCGGGATTCATTTCCGGCACGGTCACGGACGACAACCGTCGCACTGAACCCTTGTTCCTGAGCCGGCCAGGCAACCAACGAAGCATAGTACCCTTCTTTGATGAAAGGCTGGGCGATAAACGTTTTCCCGAAATTGGTTTGAATTTTCAGGCTCTCCAAATTAGCGTCTTCCGCTTTGAAAACGACAATTGCCGATCCCCCTTTTTGAATTTTATACGAGTTTGCAATAATAGAGAGGACCGGACGGCGCTGATCGATCACAAGGGTATACTCTTGTTTAAAAGTATTCCCCATAAAAAGGCCCCACAAGCTGTTGTCCGTTGCTTCGATTTTTAAAACAATCGAATTTGAATCTACTCTGCGTACCCCTTTTGGCGGACGGATATCAAATGATTTTTTTGTCTCATGTGACGGATTATTTTCATCCACAATGACCCAATCGTCGTGAGGCGTTGAAATCGTCGCTTTAAACGATTTTAATCCGCTCGTATCTTCTACATTGACATGAATAGGATCTTGAAAATTCCAATACCCCTCTTGACTAAGGGTCACTTTCGGCTCATCGCGTTCAAACACCGGCGAAAATGCCATAAATCCTAAAGCGGCCAAAACCGCTGCAACTAATATCCATCCGACTATTCCCGAATTGTTTCGGCCTCTTCTCACACCAACTCCTTTGTTATCTTCACCATCATCGTTTGGATCAGCTCATCATAATTTTCTTGTTTCAGATACGCTCCGGCACGTTTTGTATGCCCGCCTCCGCCGAATTCGGCCATAATTGCCGCAGCATTTACGGCACCGTTAGTTCGTAAGGAGAGCTTTATCCCCTTGCCTGGAAGATGCACAACCATCAACGCGGCTTTGACACTGCGCATCCCCAGCGCTTCATCCATAGCGCTCTTGCACTCGGCTACAGTGGCTCCTGTCTCTTCCAATAACACAAAAGGTATTTCAAATACAGCCAATTGCCCATCGAGCACAAGTTTCATCTGCTTAAAGAGACTTCCGCGTACCCGCAATGAAGCAAGCGAACCGCGACGATACAGCCACTCCGTACATACCGCATGGTCGGCACCCAGCTCTATCAAAGCGTGTGCCATCAAAAATGTTTTGGCACTGCATTCGGAAGCGCTAAAACATTTAGAATCATCGAGCAGTCCCGCGTAAAGCGAAAGTGCCATTTTACCATTGATTTTTATACCGTTGGCAACAAAATAATCGTACAGCACTTCGGTGGTGCTTATCGCAGATGTATTAACAAGATTATGGGTACCGTAAAAATCATTACTCGCATGGTGGTCAATATTGATAAGTGGAAGTTCTTTCTCAATCCCCAAACGGCCGTAGCTTCCGCAGTCAAAGCTGATAATACAGTCGGCATTGTCGGGAAAATGGTCGGTTATTTTCTCAAACCACGGTAAAAAAGCGAGATTGGGATTGAGCGCGGATGAAGCACAAAAAAGGGTTATTTTCTTTTGGCTTCGAAGTAAATAGGAGTAAAAAGCACACGCCGCGCCGAGCGAGTCGGCATCTGGATTTTTATGTGCTACCAAAACGATATGGTCGGAAGAATCAATCAGGGATAAAGGCATTAGAAACTCATTAATTGCTGCAAATGCCGAAATTATAACACTTATCTCCTGTGTTACTCGATGACGCTGTTCAAAACACCCTCAAAATCTTTCTGAGCCTGCATTAATGCTGCTTTCCCCTCAGGGTCATTGACACGCGCACTGCTCATCCAGTTATAGACTCCCGGGAAACCCATGACGATTTCATCGGCATCTTTTTTCTTGTACACCATCAACGTACACGGAGCGAACGCCGCCGCTTCGGGGCGAGTTTTTGCTACCGTATAGATCACTTTGAGTTTACAGATAGAGTAGGTATCGTAAAAATCAAACGGACTTTTTTCACCGAGAACAAAGTTATAATCGGTAAAGTTAGACATCACAAACCCAGCCGGTTTGAGACCGTCTTCGATCATCATTTCCGTCTCCTCTTTATCGCTCGTCCAACTCTCTTTACTGCTTGCTTTTACAAAGCGGCTAAGTAGTTTCCCCTCGGATGGAAGTGAGGTTTCGCTCATGGATACTTTCGCATTCGGCAACGCTTTTTTCAATACACTCAACGCCTCTTTTTCAATCAAGGCAAACTCTTTGGCATTAAATCCCGCAATTTTTGACATAGCACTTGCCGTCAAAATCGATACATGAAAGTTTTTATCTCCGGTGCGTTGATAAATACCAAAACCCATCGGAACAAAAATTCCCGCATCGGGATTTGCTTTTACCAAAGATTCGGAATGGACTTTATGATACGCGGTCAAAAGATTGAACTGTGCAAAATCGCTTTGTCCGAATTGTTTCATAAACGGCCCGTTCATTTCGCTGTTGGCTGAAATAACAAAGCCGTTGGCTTCAAGCGCTTTTTCGATAACCGATGCATTGTATTTTCCTTCCGCATTGGAAACACTGAAAAGGTGAAGATCACCACCGAAAAGGGATAAAAATCCCGCTAAGATCGTAATGAGAAAAATTTTCATGATAACTCCTAAGGTTGAATGTAAAATGCGCCCTCTGTGGCGCGTTCGATCACTTCGGCGATTCCCGCACTGACGATTTCGACATCATCATCGAGCTGATCGGGTGTGATTTTTTTGGTCTCCATCGTATTGCCGCACGCGACAAACTCGACACCGTATTGCTGCAAGGCACGTACTCGCACCGCAATCTCTTTTTCGCTTTTCAGCAAAGTGCGTATCCCGTGATAATACGCGACAATCCGTAGATGAATCTTCTCCGGACCATAAAATTTAAGAACATTATTTGCCGTACTGAGACCGTGATGGATCGATTCATCATCGCCATGGCTAATTCCCATCACAACCTCGCGCGGTTTTTCAATGGAAGGCTCGGGCTGTGCGAAACGGACATCTCCAAACGCTAGAGTGGAGAATACGGAGACTAAAAATACTAATCGTTTCATCATTGCTCCCATTCTAATATTCGATACGAAGCTTCGACGTTATGACGATGCGTACCCTCATAAAGTTTATACTTTTTATAGTTTTCCATACTCACTTTTTCAATGGTATCCTCTATACTAAGACCCTCAGCAATTGCGGCTCGAATTTCTGTCCGCATCTGCATAAAATACTCGCGGGTCATCGCAGCCGCATCTTTATCGGTGCGGTTTCCGTGGCCACCCACTACATGCACGGCACCTAGTTTATCCAACTCATCCAATGCCAAGAGCCAACCATTGATGTCACCGCCGCGAACAGAGGGAAGACGATCGTTAAAAACCAAATCGGCGGCAATCACCACTTTTGATTTTGGGAGATAGACGAACATATCTTTTGCCGTATGAGCTTTGTGTTTGGCGATTTTTAATTCTAATGTTTGATTCCCGATTTTGAGAGTCGTATCACTACCGATCATTTCGGTCGGCATCGTAGGAACCGTTTTATCATAGGCATCAGGAGAGATATACGTTTGCATTCGGGTCGGTTCGCTCATGTCGGCACTTACCTTGAAATCATCGGTCCCTAAAACACGGATTCCCTGCTCGGTAAAATAGTTATTCCCCAACCAATGATCATCATGGATATGGGTGTTGATAACGAGTTTAACGGGGAGGGATTTGATTTTAGACATCGCATTGTATGCGGACCGGGCATAGGCATATGAAGGGCCCGTATCGACGACGACGTACCCCTCACCTGCATCAATATAACAGCTGTTAACGATGTTGCCGTTGTTGGTTTTATCCATAATCTCGGGCTTCCCAAAAAAGCAGTGGACATCCGAGGTTATCCGAACCGGTTTGAGGGCGTAATCGTACGCGCTCAAGCTCGTGATAGCAAAGAATAAAGTTCCTAACAACGTTTTCATCACTCACACCTTAGAAGAGGTAGTTAATTTCGAAACGGTATTCATTGTAGGAGTTATAATCCACTGTAGCACCAACAGCCGGGTCAGCATCTACTGTCGCAAAACGGAATTTAAACTCGGTGTTCGGTACTTCTTTAAATGTTTTCCACATATCGACATGGAAAATATCACGATCAGTAAATCCACTTGTAGCTGCTTTTGCATCGTCAAAATTCATATTTTCATAATCAGCCGCTACTTTGAATCCTGAGACCATACCCGCTTTTCCAAAATCATAAACTGCTTTGAGCGCCCAGTTTTTTGTGTTCGCGATCCAGTCGACTTGTGCCATTGAACGGGTATATCCACCCGTCGGAAATCCACGCCACATGGCAATGATATCAGCATCATCAGAAATTTTAGAGTATCCGGCTGAAAGTTCCAATGGTCCACTAGCTGCTACTAAACGGGCCATAATGATACTTCCATCCGCACTATTTGGATCAGTATATCCACCATTAGCACCTGAATAGGTTGTATTCCCTTTAAATTTACCGCTTAATGAAGCTCCTCCAATTGCACCTACACCATCATCCATTTGTTTCAAATAGCGAATACCCGGTGTCAATGTCCATGCGTCATTCAATTTGATTTTATAATTTGCTTCAGCGATAACCGTATTTAAGAAACCTTCTATACCTACATATTCAGCATTAAGTTTCAGATTAGGAATTGATGTATTTTGAGCCGTTACCAATACCATTTCAGGATTTACATCTTCACCGGCACCACGTATCAAAGAAGGAGTCAAACCTTTATGTGCACCCGAATCATCATTTTCATTATATTTTTCAAATGCAATAATACTGTGAAACGTTTGGTGATCACGAAGTTTTTGAGACATAATGTAACCGGCACGAAGTGACGTATTCGGGATATCTTTATTTTCGATTACAGCCGCTTCAAATGTATTTGGAATCATTTTCGTATCATTCGTAGCAAGCATCATGCTGTCAATTCCCTGACGCCCCACTTTGACATTGGTTTTACCATTTTTGTATTCCAAATAAGCTTCAGCGAAATTCCCCATAGCCCCTTCAGAACCATCGGCACGAGTATGGTATGTATCTTTACCCGCTTTACCGTAGTTCGTTACCCCGGTACCTAGAGTATTATCACTATGCATTGGAATCGTTCCATAAAATCCAGCTGTTGCACCAAAACCATGAAAGAAACCGGTTTTGTAGACTAAACTACCACCAAGACCCCACATGTTATTGTCTTGAACGGCTGTATTTTCATTATCCCAATCCCACCAAAATGCATTTGAGCGGAGACGTCCGTAAACCTCACCTTCGGTAAACATTTGAGTGATTGAATTTACTTCACCCGGTGTTTTCAGATAGTCAACCTGATAATTCCCTTTGATATTACGATCTTCTGTTTTCAACGCATGCGCCGAAGTCGCTAACAAACAAGCGGCGGCTGCCGCAACACTTACTTTGATAACATTCATCATTCACTCCTTAAGTTTAATCGAACAGCGAAAAAGTGCTTAGCACCCTCTCGCACCTTTTTTCGGACATCCGCAATCATAATCCATCAAACGGACATTGCTGTTACCGCTGATATTGACGTTTTTCTGACGGCGGATATAGGCTGATGTGACATCATACACAGGACGGGTTAAGTTTTCTTTTAAATTCGACCCGGCATTTTGCAGATTCCCTCCCCATGATGACACCTTATACACTTTCGAATCATTTAGCGGTTTACCTCCTACCATGATATTTGTAATCCGCTTGCCGCTGGCGGCACCGACACGAATCTCATAGGTCACTCCGCCCAGACGGCTCATATCGCCCCCCTGCTGATAAAGCGGGTTGGCGTTAAATACGTTATCCGCAATGTCTTCAAGCAGCGTACGGATGTGTTTTCCGGTCAATTCGAACGTATACACATTCGGATAGGTGATCGCCGTCATATCGTAGACATCGTCCATCGTGATTTTATCACCGCCGAGGACCGTAGTTCCCCATCGGTATCCCGGAGTAAACGAGATATCGGAATCCATCGCATCGATAATCGAATCGTTGATCAGCTGATCAAATGTCGAATGGAACGTATCGCGTTTGAACAAGGTCGATTTGGTAATCCCCAATACTTCAGAGAGTTCGGAATCATACGGTGAATACAACTCTTTGACCAGCGCTTCACCCTCCGGATCGGCAGGGATCAGGTTCGATGCTACCGGGATCAGTTTGTACTCGTATCCTTTGACTTTATGGTTTTGGATATCGATATCGAGCCGTCCGATGTATTTACCGTGGCTTCCTGCGATGACAATCACTGTACCGTTGATAACGGTCGGACGCGGTGACGGATCATGTGTATGTCCGCTGAGGATAAAATCAATCCCCTTAACCTGACGGGCAACCTCTTGGTCGACACTGAAACCGTCATGTGAGAGGACAACGACACAGTCTACTTTTTCCTCTTTACGCAGTTTGTCCACATACGTTTGAAGCGTATCCAATCTTAAACCGAAACTCCACCCTTGAGTAAACTCTTTCGGGTTTGCCGTCGAGGTAAACGGAAACGACTGACCGATGATACCGATCTTCGCACCGCCGCGCTCCATAATGGTGTAGGGTTCAAAAATCAACTCCTCAAAATCATCGGCGAAAGAATCGTCACCGATAATATTTTGAGAAACGAATTTCGCATTCAGCATCTCTAAAAGCTCTTTGACCCGTGTTTTACCGTAGGTAAATTCCCAGTGACCGACCATGACGTCGACACCGAGGTAATTTTGCGCTTTGACGATCGCTTCACCTTTGGTTTTCAATGCAACCCCGGTACCTTGCCACGTATCCCCTGAGTCAAGGAGCATAACATTATCCGCACCGCGCTCTTTTTTGATATGGTTGATGAGGGTTTTCATGTGCGAAATCCCACCCATTTTGCCAAACTTGGAAGCCAATGCGTCAAAGTTCATAAAGGTATCAAAATAGGCATCAAGGGTTTTCCCTTTCATACCGTAGTGTTTCAAAAACGATTCACCGCACAAAAAGCCCGGAGTCCCCGTCAAATTCGGAGCGGAGATCAATGTCGACGGCTCTCTCCAATACAATGGTTTGATATGGGCGTGCATATCGCAGATATGCAGCAACGTCACGTTTCCCTTCGCATTGAAACCGTAAATATCTTTGAGGCTTACCTCATCGGCACGTTTCGGTGCCGATGCCGCCGATGCGAGGGTCGGGACACCGATTCCTAACGCCGCCGCAATATGGAAGAAATCTCTTCGTGATAAATCCATAATTCAGTCCTTAACGTTTCACACTAGGAACACTGATAGGGTTCCCTTTGGTTTTATTGGTAACGAATACTTCCAAAGCAACAATCTCTTTGGAGCCGAGTGGAATTTCAGCCAAAAGAGCATTTTTCATACATTGCTGCATCCGTTTGTCCAACGTTACCATCTGGCTTTGGGTCATACGGTACGCCGGCCAGGTTCCCGCTGCCGCCGTCTCTTTCGCCCCCAAATCAGGAAGCGGCTGCATACGCAAACGCTGACCGACGATTTCGGCACTGTGGCAGTTGTTACAGGAAAGTCCGCGACCGCCGCGGCGCTCTTCAAATACTTGCTGTCCGAGCTTCATCATCTCAGCCATGTGTTTATTCGCTTTGACATCGATAGCGGTTTTTTGTCCGTTTGCGATTGATTTCACATACGCGGACATTTTAACCATCTCTTTACTCTCTAGCTTAGGTACCGGTTTTTCGTTTGCCGCAGCTGCCATTTGGATACTCTGCGCTATCGTCACTACTCTCTTGGCCGGCTCAAGATAACGAGGAAACCCGGCGATGTATTTTGGAAGATCTTTCTCTTTGACACCCAACATTTTGGCATAGCTTGCACTTCCGATAAGTTCGCCGAAGAGTTGTTCCCCTTCAGCGACATCCATCTCCGCAGGATTGCTTTCCAAAAGTTCGGCATACATTTTTTTGTCTGCATCCGACATGCTAAGTTTTTCTTCTGCATTCGCTGTTGCTAAAAATGCTAAACAAACCAACGCTGCCGTGATTGATAAAGTACGCATCGCTTATCCTTTTGGAGTAATTTGTGTCGTACTCTCGACGCTTTGACCTTTGTTATCTTTTGCAATAACTTTGAGTGTCCCTGCACCCGGCACTTTAAAGCTGATAGACATAAGAGGATTCACTGAGAGAGATTCCCAAATCACCATTTTTGTAATCAACGTATCGTTAAACATAAATTTAACTTCATCGATATATTCAGCAGGAATCAATGCTCCCGTGTCTTTGTTTTTACGCATACCGGTTTCCATCGGGTGCATCGCCATAAAATCTACTTTTACAACATCGCCTGCTTTGTACTCTTTCGGCTTGATTTTAATCAGTGTTTTCATAATATAGGTCCTTATTATTTCTTATTTGAACGCCAAAGGAATAAAATCCCTTTAGCTACGCTAGCCGCTATGGCACTAAAGCTTGCCTCTTCAAGGCAGAATTAAATCGCGTATTCACAATTATCGACAATCAACCGCATCCGCCGATGGTTACTTTGACGTTTTGTTTTGCAGTGAGGAAAGATCCGTCACTCATCTCTGCGATGGCTACGACGTCTTGGGTTCCACCGAGTTTTATACGGGTACCGAAATAGGCTTCGCCGTTAGCAGGGGTTAGATAGATATTCGCACAACGTACATTTCCGTTTTTCGATGCGAGAATATGAATCGCTTTCACGTACTCTTTTGATGTCATCGGGCTTTCAACCGTTACTTTAACCGGTACCACCGCACCGTTTTCTGCGATTTCAGGCGCTTCCATTTTGACTTTTGCCGAAGAAGTTAACGCTTTACCTCCGGTAATCGCCGCTACTGCCGTCTCAAAATTCATCTCATTCGGACCGCCCGATTTTTTCTCTTCTGCCGCACTCGCCACATGAGGCAATGCCATCGCACAGGCTGCCGCAGCTGTAAAACCTTTTAAAAATGATCTTCTTTCCATAGTCTCTCTCCTTGAAATTTATTTTTTATCTGCTACGATATAGGATACCAAATCGCACACTTCACGCTCATTCATCAAGCCGTTAGCCAGATTAACCGTCATAGCCGACTTTGGGTTATCCAAACGCGGATCTGCAATTTTTTGGTACATAAACTGAGGATTACGAACGCCGCTGTCCATATAAAGTTCTTTGTACTTTGTCAAATCAGGACCGATATTACCGTACCCTTTAGCACCTTCGATGTTATGACAGGCAACGCAGTTACCCATCTGTTTCGGTTTACCGTTAGGAAGGAGTCGTGTCAATCCTTCCGGCGGATTCTCTTTTGCATCTTTTCCATTTAATGTATGAAAAATATATTGTCCGCGGGCAATCGCTTTAGGGTCATTACTGACGCACCCCTCAGGCATAACATACGCTTTAGCTGCAGGCAAGGCATCTTTTTTCAAGATAGCCGTCGCATCCGGACTTTCAATTACCTGCGACAAATCGGCTGCACTTAAAAAAGTAGCAAGTCCGAGCATAATCACTTTTCGCATTGGCTCTCCTAATTTCTATATTTCAAGCTGCATTGTAAAGTAGGAATGTAAAATTAATGTAAAAAATAGAGATAAAAGTTAAAGAATGAATAAAGGGAAAGAAAATGTGTAGCTAAAGGTGCTTCCTTTGCCGTATACCGAATCAATATGAAGCTCGATACCGGCTTTGTCGATAATCGATTTAACGATGTTCAGCCCGATTCCGAAACCTCCCTTATCGCGGTTTTCACGATAATAACGTTCAAAAATCCGCTCCACTTTCTCGATCCCGACACCGTAATCTTGAAAGCGCATTACGCACGTATCGCCGATGCGTTCCAAGATGACTTCGATTTTCCCCTCTTCGTGGGAATATTTAATCGCGTTGGAGAGGTTATTATCGATAATCCGCTGCAACTGGGTCGGATTAAAGCGTATAAATACATCATCTTCGATCTGAGATTCGACGGCAATGTTTTTTAAAGCCGCAACTTCGTAAAAATAATCAGTCCGCTCTTGAAGATAGCGGCTTAGATCGATCTCTTCGTATTCAAAAGAGAGACGGTCGTTCTTAATCAGATAATCCATATCGTTATAGAGGGTTGCGAGGGTCTTCGTCGCCGCCTTGATCCGCTGAAGATATTTGTTTTGGGGGTTGGAACGGTTATAGAGGTCTATATTGACATTGATGATGGAAAGGGGGGTATTGATTTCATGCATCGAATCTTTGATAAAACGGTCCAGTCTCTGATTCACACGCTGAAACGGCATCGCAAAACGGTCTAAAAAAAAGAGAGACAAAACAAAAATAAGTACGGCGATAGAGATAAGGATAATGACCACATCCTGATAAATTCGTGTATACGACAGTTCCCCGCCTACAACCAGGTAGGATGCCCCGAAATAACGATGTTCGGGTAATGAAAGGACAAGATAGCCGTAGCCGTTATCGACGTAATACCCTACTTTTTGATTCTCGATCGGATGTTCAATCAATGAAAACATCGGCTTGAAATGTTCGTCGTACAATCCTGATTGGAATGAGCGGAACCGCGGATAATCGAACACCCGCTTCTCTTTGACGTCAAACTCTTCCATGGATCTGAGAATCAGATGGGATTCGCGTTTGAGTTTAAATTCATACTGTATCTCATAAACATACTTCATATAGGTAACGTACACATACGTCGGTACCAGCAAAAGTACCGCTACGAGCATCGTATAGATAAATGCGTTTTTGAGTGCGTAGAGTTTATCGTTCAATGATGTATCCCAACCCGCGGCGGTTTTGGATAATGTCGAGAGGCAGTTTTTTACGGAGGTTATTAATCTGTACCCGAATATTTGCCGGATCGACGTATTCTCCCCAAATCTCATCTTGAAACATCTCAACGGAGACGATCTGATTGGTATGTTTGAGCAATACGGCAAAAATCTCTTTTTCGGTTTTTGAGAGGGCTATCGCTTTGTCGTTATGGTTTAGGCTGAAATGTTCCGTATCATATACCAGTCCGCCGCCGAAATCGATTGTATTCTCTCCGGCATGGTAGTGGCTTTTAAGAGCATGCATGATCCGCAGCTGCAGTTCGGTCAAATCAAACGGTTTGCGGATGTAGTCGCAGCATCCCGATTTATACCCCTCTTGCAGGTCATTGACATTAACCATCGACGTGAGAAATATGGCCGGTGTTTTATTCCCCTCTTTGCGCAATGAGCGCAAAAGTTCAAACCCGTTCATCCCCGGAACATTCACATCGAGGAGATAAAGATCAAACCGAGTTTCGTAAATCGCATCGTATGCTTTTTCGCCGTTACTGAATCCAACCACTTCATAGCCCAGTTCTTCCAAAAATTCGGTGATGCTCACACGCAGCATATATTCATCTTCGAGTAACAGTACCCTCATCGTATCTCCCCTTTAATCTCTTTGGTGGCTTTATAATTCAGTATGATTCCGATCAATTCCTCTTTGGAATATGCATCGAGGCGTTCATGGGCCTCCTCTAAAAACAGCTCCCGATCTTCAGGGGCTACCGTATCTTTGAGGTACAACAGCTCTTTATCGTATACACTTTGAAACAGCCCGTTATCCAGCGACTTTTTCACCATTACATCATAAAGTTCATTGCGCGATAGATGGATCAGAAACGAGATATCCTCCTCATCGGAATGGGCATAGGCATTAATCTGCTTCGGTGAAAGGGAAAAAACAAACGCACCGATCGTCTCCCCTTCCCCGTTTTTCATCGGTTCGAAAAAGAGATACCGTCCGCCGCTGAAAACAACGTGCGTATGTTTCAACGTTTTAAAGTCGATCCCGTTTAACAATTTCAAATCACTCTGAGTATATTTCGGATTCGCTAAAATATACTCTTTGCCGACGGTCGGATTCTCCTGCATAAACACCGCCGTATCGTAAAACCTCGCATCCATAAGAACATACATGTCAATTCCGAGACGATCAAAATATTCCTGCGTCGATTCGAAAAACGAAACCACCTCCACAAATCCGAGCATTTTATCGTCCCTATAGACCGGTACCGTCGCTTTGACCCCCAGTTTTCGCCCTACTTCGATAGCGGAGCGGGGATTTTTATGGGTTTGAAAATAGAGGAGATCGGGACGGTGAAATTCCAACGGCATTCCCGCATAGGAGTTATCCCAGCTGCGGGCAAAAATCACATAATCGGAGGTAATAACCTGAGAACGGATCAACGAGTCGGTATGCACTTTAATCGACTTCATCCCCTCTGAAAGGATATTGAACCCTTTATCTTCATCGTCTTGTTCCAATGCATCGCTGAGTGCCGTATTTTGAGAGAGTATCAACGCATAGCGCAATGCATTGGAGCGTTCTTTTTCAAGCTGATTGTTAATGGCCAATGAGAGCTGATCGCTCAAACGTTCCAGTGTCTGGTTAGTCACTTTTTTCTCCAGCTGCCACAATACGATTCCCAATGCCGCCATAATCAGCAAAAAAACGGAAGCGATAACTTTCTTATTGGAAAGAAGCCCTACCCAGCGTTCCATTAGCTATTACCTTTTTTCTTTTTACCCATTTTATAGACATACGCCAATACTTCGGCCACGGCGGCAAACAACATATCGGGTATCGGATGATCGATCTCTACCTCTTTATAAAGAGATCGTGCCAACGGTGGATTTTGAACGATATGAACACCGTTTTCTCTCGCCACCTTTTTGATTTGAATCGCCATATTATCAACCCCTTTGGCTACTACCACCGGCGCATTATGCTTGTTCTCATCGTACACGATCGCCACCGCGTAATGGGTCGGATTGGTAATAACGACATCGGCAGTCGGTACCGAAGTCATCATCCGTTTTCTCGCCGCCTGCATCTGAATCTGACGGATTTTCGCCTTGATATGCGGATCCCCTTCCATATTTTTCATCTCATCTTTGATCTCTTGAAGCGACATTTTCAATTTGTCAAAATAGTGTTTCCGTACCAAAAAAAGATCGATAACGGCATAAACAAAAATAATAAGAAGCATGACCGAAGCCAGAACGATCGCTTTGTCCCTCAACCACCCCATCTGGTCTTGAAGTGTAAACAGCGCAACCGTCGGAAGTTCTTCGACGAAATACCAAAAATAGAGAAATCCGATCCCGAGTGCCGTAAAAGACTTAAACGTTATTTTGATCGATTCAAGCCCTTTTTGGAGGGTAAAAAGGTTGGCGAGTCCCTTAATCGGATCGAGTTTAGCAAAGTTGGGGGTCAGCGGTTTGGTCGTAAAATTAAATCCGATCTGGGCTACCGTTCCGAACACTCCCGCAACCGCTACGATAATCGAAACAGGAAGTGCCATGATGAGGAACTCTTTCATCGTCACTACCGCCAAATCAACCATCAATTCCCGATCCAGCGGCTGACGCATCAAAGAAAAATAATACTGGGCGAGATGGATCATCCGATCGGCAATAAACGTAAACATCATTAAAACCGCCAAAATGGCGACAAAAAGGACAACGACCCCTACAACATCCTGACTCTTGGGGACATTCCCTTCAGCCCTTGCATCTTCGAGCTTCTTGGCGGTGGGTTCCTCGGTCTTTTCTTGATCGTCTGCCACAGATTAATCCATTTTCATTGACATATCAATCCAATTAGCCTGATGAATAAGAGCACCCGTACTGATCGCATCGACTCCCGTCTTGGCATAATTTTCTATGGTTTCCAACGTAATGTTGCCGCTTGCTTCGAGCAATACGCCGCTGTGGTGTTCCCATTTGTATTTGACCACTTCAGCGAGCTGTTCGACGGTCATGTTGTCGCACATGACGATATCGGCGCCGCAACGCATCGCATGAGCCGCCATCTCAAAATCTTCCGCCTCGATCTCGATTTTGGAGGTAAACGGGATTTTTTTACGCGCCTCTTCCATAAAACTCTCTAAATTAGCGATCGTTTTAAGATGGGTATCTTTGAGCATCAGAGCATCGTCCAGCCCCATACGATGATTCGTCGCCCCCCCGATACGGGTGGCGTATTTTTCAAAATTACGAAGCAATGGACGTGTTTTACGGGTATCGAGGAGTTTCGTCCCGTACGGAGCGATCAAATCGACGTATTTGCGGGTCAATGTCGCAATCGAGCTGGCATGCAGAAGCATATTCAGCAGCGTCCGCTCGATCCGCAGCAGTGTATGCGAATCGCCGCTCAGTTCCATCAGCACCTCCCCTTTTACAAACGTCTCTCCGTCATGTTTGTGCCATGTGATAGTGAACCGCTCGATCTCGGCCAATACCTTCAGATATGCTTCTCCGGCGATTACTCCGTCGCTTTTGGCGATGATTTTCGCACTGGCGGGAACTGCTTCGGAAACCCGTGCGTATAGATCCCCGCGCCCTATATCTTCAGCCAATACTTCACGGATAAATTGTTCGATCATAGAGTTACCTTTTTCACTTTTTTTACAGAACTTTCATCTCTTCGATAGAGATATTCAAAATAGTACAAACCTCTGCAAATAAGTTATTTGTGAACTCCAGCATAGATTTGATTTCTTCTCTTGATGGTAACCTTCTATGGGGTGAAGGGTACGATTCACGGATATGGTATTCACTTATAATGTCTAAAAAAGAGAGATCACATTCAGGTAGAGTTAACCGATGTTTTATAAGCTTGTATATTTCTATCAAATCGTGAATTTTTACAATTTTACTGTTTTCAAATGCTAATATCGATTTTAATGTTATCTCAGCAGAATAATGAATTTCAACGGCAACAATATCGCTGTAATGGTTTAGATCATACAGTAAATTAGCCGTGCTTAAGTGATGCCAAGCTTTTGTTAACCACTCTTTAGCTGACGTTTCGTTCATACAACACTTTTCCATTTTGCAGGATGTCTACTTTGTAAAAATAATCTTCACGTGCATTGATAAAACTCGATGGAGCGGATAAGATATCGATACCGTTGGTATGATGATTCATGATGATGGGTCGCAGTTGTTTTCTTGCTTTTAAATTATAATCTCTACCATCTTCTACGTTCATATCATCTTTGACCAAAAACAGATCAATGTCACTATCTTCCGTAGGAGTCCCATAGGCATAAGAACCAAACAAGATAATCTTATCAGGATCAAGAGGCTTAAGACATTCAACAATTTCATGTTTGAGTGCTTCAATATCTACCATCTGATCCCTCCTCATTCGTAATTGAGTAAATTATATCCCAAAACTTATAAAGAGATTCATAACGCGGAAGAAGATTGTCTCAATATTCAAAAGCGAAGATTGAATGCAAAATATTTTATATTTTGTTATTTTTTGAATAATTATACATTTCATCTATAATATTTTCTATATTGTCACTTGCAATAATATGCTTATCACTGCTATTCCATACGGCATGATTATATAAAGAATGATGACCTTCATTTATTGGATAATATAATACTTCTGTTTTTTCATCACTACCAATATAATCTTCTAGTTGCAGTAATCTTTTTGGACTTATTGGAAATAAAATAATAGTTCCTTTTGTATTTAAACCAAATATATCAGTCAAATTGTTATGTATACTGATTGGATTATCACTGGTAATAAATTTTCTTTCTTCTGATGTAATAATTGACCATTTTTTTTGCATAAATACCTCAGTATACTCAGCTATAAAATAATCTATATTTTCAATAAAAAACATACTTTTTTCATATTCTGTCATTTTATTACTCAATATGCTAATATCAAAAGGATGCTCTTCTCCATTAATAATAAAAGCTACTTTTTTATTATTTGGAGGATTGTAATTTAAAATATCTTGATATAGAAACTCTCTTATATCTTCATTTTTATTTAAATTGCTTGGATGTCTTAAAATTAATGAAGATAAAAATAGTGCCACCAATTTTTTAATGTTCTTATTTTCTAAGTCAATAAACTTATTTGAAAAATCACTCCAAATTAATGATATTGTATTTTCTATTCTCCCAAGTTTATTCTCCATATAACTAGACCTGTTACCATTAGCGTCTTTAGGGGAATACAAATAGTATTTAGTAGCGACTGATGTTATATTTCTTAGTTCCGTTTTTTCACGCTCTTTATCATAAATATGCACTTGTTGTTTCTTGTTTTTACCGTATGTTTCATTTGTAGCAAATTCTTTCAAATAAAATCTTGGGACATAATGTTGATTTTTTGGTATTTCATTTTTAACCATACTCCAGCCTTAACTTGCGTGTTTATTTGTGCACTAGCTATAATAATTCAAGATCAAAAGGGAAGGTATTCAATCTTCAGTTTTTAAAATTACCTACAAATGAGAGCTAGATTTCCGACTTGATCGGGAATGATTGAGTTTTGTCATCCTGAACTTGATTCAGGATCTTAGATTCCGTATCAAGTACGGAATGACGAGAGATATTCCGCTACCCTTCGACAAGCTCAGGGCGAACGGAAATTTACTATAACGCCATCATCCTCTCTAATGCGATTCTCGCCCAATACGCCGTATCTTCGTCCACCTCGATCTCGTTAATCGGGGCACCGTCCTCGATCGATTTAAGGACATTATACAAATCTTCCAATGTCGTCTCGTTCATCGTCGGACATTCGGGTTTGGTGGAGGAGAGGATATAGGTATTGGAGGGACGGAGGCGGTTGACCATATTAAACTCTGTCCCAATGGCGACCTTTTGATCCGCCGGAAGTTCCATGATGTATTTGATGAGTTGCGACGTCGAACCGACAAAATCGGCACGGTCACAAATGGCAGGGTCACATTCGGGGTGGACGGCGATCAAAATACCGGGATATTTGGCGCGGTAAAACTCGATGTCATCGACACTGAAAAGCTGATGAACCGAGCAAAATCCGTCGTAACAAATGATATCGGCCTCTTTGGGATCGGTTCCGTCTCCGATGACGCACGATTTCAGCCCCATCATATTGGCGATATTTTGCCCCAGACAGCGATCCGGGACGAAAAGAATTTTTTTCCCCTCGGCAAGTGCTTTGGTGATAATCGTTTTGGCGTTGGAACTGGTGCAAACCATCCCCCCCATTTTCCCCACACGGGCTTTTACTGCCGCATCGGAATTAATGTAGGTGATCGGGAGGATATCGTCCGGTTTGATCCCCGCTTCTTCAAGCTTGGCAATCGATTGGTCGTAATAGAGACCGTCGATCATTTTCGCCATGGCACAGCAGGCGACTTTGGGCATTACGACCCGTTTGTGCGGGCTGAGAATTTTAACGCTCTGCCCCATAAATCCGACCCCGCAGAAGACGACGAACTCTTTATCATCCGCCATGGTGCGCTTGGCAAGCTCGAGCGAATCGCCGGTGATATCCCCCATCTCGAACACTTCGTCACGCTGATAGAAATGGGCCACAACGGTGACACTCAAACGGCTTTTAAGATCGATAATTTTTTGTTTCAATTCTTCGGTAGTCAAACCACTATTCCTTATACGTTCGGTAAAGCTGTTATTATAACCAACTCATTCCCCCCGCTCCTTGAAGCGCAAAACTTATTAAGAACTTTTTTAGTTCATTGTAACCATCGGTGATTTATAATACCGCTTCGTTTACCCACAACAAGGACTCTAATGGATTTTTTATTTAACCTCAACGTACAGTTTTATTTAGCCGCCTATCTCTTGGGCGGTATCCCGTTCGGCCTTATTTTGGCCAAGGTGTTTGCCGGTGTCAATATTACCGAATCGGGCTCTCAGAGTATCGGTGCGACCAATGTTTTACGCGTTGTCAAAGAGACAAATCCCGCACTTGCCAAAAAGCTCGGAGCCGCGACACTCGCTCTCGATGCCCTCAAAGGGATCATCGTCGTTCTCGCCGCCAAATACTTCGAACTCAGCGACAGCGCCCAGTGGCTCGTTGCCGTACTCGCCGTTATGGGACACTGCTTTAGCCCCTACATGTGGTTCGAGGGAGGAAAAGGGGTTGCGACGGGGATGGGTGTGATGGCCGTCATGCTTCCTATTCCGACGGCAATCGCGTTGGTAGTTTGGGGAGTTGCCGCTAAAACGATCCGTATCTCGTCCCTTTCATCGATGCTCGGACTTGCCGCTCTCGTCATAGCCTCTTTCATTATGTATCCAGCCATGTTTCATGCGCCGGTCCTCTTTATCGCTTTTATCCTTTTTTATAAACATATCCCTAACTTTATCCGCCTATTCCAAGGCGAAGAGAAAAAAGTCGCATGAAAATCCTGATCGAGAAACTGACCTTTGATACCATCATCGGTATTCTCGACCACGAACGCACTACCACGCAGAGGGTACAAATCGATTGTATTATTGACTATTCTTATACAAACAACGACTTCGTTAATTATGCCGAAGTGACCCAAATGATAGAGAAAACCATGCACACGGAGCAGTTTGGACTGATCGAAACGGCACTCGAAAGCCTCAGTGTAATGCTTAAAAATTATTTTCCACCCATTCAGACCCTCACCCTCACCCTTAGAAAGCCTGATATCCTTCCAAATTGCACCGTCGGTGTTCAAAAAAATTTCATTTTTTAAAAAAAATTGAAAAAAAGTTTAAAAAATTCTAAAACTGTGGTATCATTTCGGCAAAATTTCCGTAAATGAGGAATCTGAATGCGTATTCTGATCATTGAAGATGAAGTAACCCTCAACAAAACCCTTGCAGAAGGGCTCAAAGAGTTCGGTTACCAAAGCGATGTCGTCGAAACTTTGAAAGACGGCGAATATTATCTCGATATCCGTAATTATGACCTAATCTTAATGGATTGGATGTTGCCGGACGGTAACAGCGTCGATATCATCCCAGACATTAAAAGCAACACACCTAAAACCGTAGTAGTAGTTCTCTCGGCACGTGATGACAACGAAAGCGAAATCGAAGCACTTAAATCGGGTGCCGATGATTATATCCGCAAACCGTTCGATTTTGACGTCCTTGTTGCCCGTATCGAAGCACGCTTGCGTTTCGGCGGAAGCAATATCATCGAAATCGATGATTTGACGATCAATCCTGAAGAGGAAAAAATCATCTACAAAGAAAAAGAGATCGAACTCAAAGGGAAACCTTTCGAAGTATTGACTCATCTTGCCCGTCACCGTGATCAAATCGTCTCTAAAGAGCAGCTTCTTGACGCGATCTGGGAAGAGCCTGAACTCGTTACTCCGAACGTTATCGAGGTTGCGATCAACCAAATCCGCCAAAAAATGGATAAACCGCTCGGTATCACCACAATCGAAACCGTGCGCCGCCGAGGATACCGTTTTTGTTTTCCAAAAGAAGCATAAGACGGCGCTTTCTCTTCCAACTCATTGTCGCTTCGGCGGCATTGGTTATCCTTTTTTCCTCCTTTTTGTACCTTTTTATCAAACAATCGATTTACGATGAAAAACAGGCCGAGCTGATCGGTTACGCCGAAAACATCTCCTCGTATAAGTCCCTTTTGTCCACCCAGCAAAATAATGCCGATACGATGATGGGGCTTACGGTAGAACTCATAACCCTGAGCCAAAATGACGAACATCTCGATTTTTACGAAACAACCCATAAAGACAAAAGCACGATCCTGACGCTGATCTATCCTTTTGACTTTGAACACTCGTCCTATCTGAAAGTAAGTCGTGACATCACCCCGACCAAGCGGCTGCTTAGAAAAATCATGAACTCTATTTATCTTATCAATGCCGTCGGTTTTGTCGTTATTATCCTCTATGCCATCGCCTTTTCAAAAATGCTGATCGCTCCGATCACTGCCCTTAGCCGCCGTCTTGCCAATATGAACGAGCACCTTATACGCCCCATTAAAGTCGAACAGCTCCCCGATGAGTTCGAGCCTTTGGGTGAGACACTAAACCGTCTCATCGCCCGTATTCAAAACTTCGTCAAATACCAAAAAGAGCTCTTCATCGGTGCGGCGCATGAACTCAAAACCCCTCTCGCCGTCATCAAACTTAAAAATCAGGTCACTCTGATTAAAAAACGGAGCCCCGAAGAGTACATCGAAGCGATCCGCATCACCAATCAAAGTGTCGATGAAATGAATAAAATCGTTGCCGATATCCTCAATATCGGACGCCAGGAGGGGGCACAGCTCGAGATTCCGGTACAAACCGATATTATCCAAATCCTCAAAAAATGGGAGGGGGATTTTAAGCTCTTGGCCAACAGCGAAAACAAAACGCTCCTCACCCGATTTGAACCCGATGCTTTCAGTGCCGTATTGCAAGTGACTCTTTTGAACCAAATTTTGCAGAATTTCTTGCAAAATGCTCTCAAATTTACCCCTGAGGGAAAAACAATACTTTTCCAAAGCCATATGAACGGTGTAGGGATCGTTATCGAAGTGATCGATGAGGGATGCGGTATCGATGAGAGTGTCGATCTATTTGCGCCGTTTAAACGCCAAGGAAACAAGTCGGGTGTAGGGTTGGGGCTCTTTTTAGCCAAAAGTGCCGCAGAAGCGATAGGAGCAACGATTACATTAACGAATAGAGAGGATGGAATCGACGGTACCTGTGCCCGTCTTATTCTCCCCTCGAAACTGTGTTGCGTCATTCCGCAACGATAAAAGCAAACCGTTTAAAAATGCTCAAAGGTTCGTTTCGCTATAAATCGCGCAACCACCAATATATAACACCGAGGTTTAATCTATGCCACTACTAATAGTCGATGAATGTATCGCATGCGACGCATGCCGTGAAGAGTGCCCGATGGATGCCATTGAAGAGGGCGATCCGATTTATATCATCGACCCGGACCGCTGCACCGAATGTGTAGGAACCTACGATGAGCCTGCTTGTATCGCCGTTTGTCCGGTCGATTGTATTATTCCGGATAAAGACAACGTCGAAACCATGCAAGAGCTTCTCTATAAGCATAAACAACTTATCGAAGAAGAGGAGTAAATGGCAAAATGTACCGCCGTCATCGACATTGGAAGCAATTCCATGCGTCTCGCGGTATTTCAAAAAACAAGCCGTTTTGCCTTTCATATCCTTCACGAAGTTAAGAGTTCCGTCCGCATCAGTGAAAACGCCTATAAAAACGGCGGATATCTTCAACCTGAAGCGATGGACCGTACGGCTCTGGCACTGGGCGAATTTTTATCCATTGCCAAATCTTTCGGTGCCCGAAAAATTCTCTGTGTCGCTACCTCAGCCGTTCGCGATGCTCCTAACGCCAATACGTTTCTCTCCCGGATACATCGGGAACACTCATTGTCGATCAAAGTGATAAGCGGAGAAAAAGAGGCCTATTTCGGCGGAGTAGCTTGTGCCAATCTTCTCCCTCCGACCCTCGAAGCACTCAGTGTCGACGTCGGGGGAGGATCGAGCGAATTCGCACTACTGCGTAACGGCAAAGTAGAACAACTCTACTCTCTCAATATCGGAACGGTACGGATAAAAGAGCTCTTCTTCGATACCGACAATATTCCCGGTGCGACCCTCTACATCGACGAAGCCTTAAAACAACTGCCTCCCCTCTCTACCGAAACCCTCATCGGAGTCGGAGGGACATTTCGTGCCCTCTCCCGTGCTTTAATGAAGAAAGAGTCATATCCTCTCAATAAACTTCATGCCTATACAACCGACAGCGGCACTTTTTTGCGTTTTACAGGCCAAATAATGGATGCCTCACCCAAAAAACTCAAATCGCTGTTTATCAAACCCGATCGTTTCGACACCATAAAACCCGGAACCCTTATCTTGGATCGGATTATACGTCATATTCAAGCCCAAACATTGATCTGCAGCGGGGTCGGCGTTCGGGAGGGGGTATTTTTGAGTGATATGCTCCGTAATTCTGGAGACACATTTCCGGCTAACTATAACCCGAGCGTCCGCTATCTGCTCGATACCTACGCCCAGCATAGTACCCACGCCCAGCAATGTGCCCACTTGAGCAAGCGGCTTTTTACACTGCTGCATATTCCTCTGGGAATCGACCCGTCCTATCAGTATGAGCTTGCTATTGCCGCAAAACTCCTCTCTATCGGAATCGGGATTCGCTACTACGCCTATCAGCGTCATAGCCACTATCTAGCCATGAGCGCTTTGGATTACGGTCTCAGTCATCCGCAGTTAGCTTTGATCTCCCATCTTCTGCTCTTTAAAAAAGGCTCCAGCTCATCATCCTTGATTCCCAAAGACGGTTATGGGAAACTTTTACCCGACAACGCGACTCTGGATACGCTGAGCTCACTATTATGGCTCTCGCATATCCTATTGGCGGCACGGGTCAATGCTTCTGAACTCGAACTTACTATAGACGCTAATACATTAGTTATTAGCGGAAAATCTACCTATCTGGCACGCGAACAGCTCAAAAATATTGTTCTGCCTAAAAATCTGTCGGTGGTGTTTGCTTAATTAAAGTGTAGAGCAGGAGTTCTCCCGTTCGCCCTGAGTTGGTCGAAGGGTGAACGGATGCAGTATGATTAAAATCTCTGTCCGATTGTAAATTCGAAATGGGCAATATCATCGTGCTCTTTATCGCCGATCGGATTGGCAAATACAAGCTGAAGCGGTCCGACAGGGCTGAACCATTCCAAAGAAACCCCGTAACCGCCCCGTTTGATCTCGCTTACGCTGCTCTCACCGATCATACCGTAATCGATGAACGCCGTTGCCCGCATTTTTGCTTCCGGGACCAGAGGGACACTGAACTCCAGGTTATTGGAAAACGTTTGGGTTCCGCCGATTTTATACGGATCCCCGTTTCTATCAACCCCTTTTGTCGGTGAAATGGAATAACTCTGATAGCCGCGAACCGAACCGATGCCCCCCATATAAAACTTCTCGCCCAGCGGCAGATAACCGTTCGCACTGGCATAATTATAACGGGCTTTGTAGCGCAGAATCAGGTCAAAATCGGTCCATTTTTGAAGTCCTTGATAGATACCGAAACTGGTGCGGCTTTTCCAGAAATCGGCATCGCCTCCCAGTCCGGACATTTCAAAACTTTGCGATACGGCCATCCCTTCGCGCGGAACGTAATAATCATCGGTATTGTCAAACGTTGCCGAAACAACCACCGAGCTTTTTGAATAGCTTTCGTAATAGCGAGGGTCAAGTACCGTTGTATTGAGATCGATATTACTGTATTTATTTTGTGAATAGTTATACCCGACATACCCGTTTATGTAGCGGTTAAAGCGATGACCCGTTCCGATACTCAGCCCTTTGGAATCGGTGGTATAGCTGTCGTATTCGGTCGACGTATTATAGACCGAGAAATTGCCGCTGAAATCGCTGTCATTCAGGCGCGGATTGGAGATATTGAAAGAGTAGTTGCTGGTACGCTGAGATTTTTCAAGGGTAAGTCCGACATTGATCCCTGAACCGAAAATGTTGCGGTCGCTCACCGCGATACTGACCAATACGCCGCCGAAACTTCCGTATCCGCCGCCCAGTTGAATATTCCCCGTCGGTGCCTCTTTGGTCTGAACGATAAGATCCATCGTCTCATCATCAATCCGTTTCTCTTCAATCGTATTACTCTCAAAATATCCGGTACGCCCGATCGCGTTACGGGAGTCCTTGAGGTTTGTCAGGTTATAAAGATCGCCCGGTGCCAAGAAAAGCTCACGACGGACTACACGGTCTAACGTTCGGTTATTCCCTGAAATAATCACTTTGCGGATATGTACTTTTTTGCCCGGGATAATACGGTATACGACATCAACGCTTTTCCCTTCTTTATCTTTTTTCAAATCGGGCTGTACCTGAACGTAAGCGTATCCCAAATCGGCAATTTTTGTCTTGATCCGCTCCGCATCCTCACGGAATGTTTTGATATTGAACGGTTTGTTTTTTTCCAAGGTGATGACGTCAAGGAGCGCTTGATCGTCAATTACTTTCGTATCTTGAAACAGCAAAATATCGGATACGCGATACACATCCCCTTCAAAAACATTGTAATTCATCTCTGCGGTGTAATGGTCAAAATCGACTCGGACAAACGGCTCGTCGATTTTAGCATCCAGAAAACCGCGCTGCATGTAAAAATCACGGATACGGAGCGGGTCGTACTGTAACTCGGCAACTTTCATTTTACCGTCGTTACGCCCCCACATCCACCCCATAAACTGCTCTTCTTTATTCGCAATCATACTGTCGAACTCTTCGGGATCCTGCGTTAAAACTCCCGCATACGTGAGCTTTTTAATGATGATTTCCTGCCCTTCATTGGCAATGAACGTGACACGCATACTGCCGTTTTCAAGCTTTTCGGTCTCGATTTCGACCACCGAATCAATTTTACCGTCCTGACTTAACGCATCGATAATCCGTTTTTTGGCTTCTTCGACTCTTTTAGGATCATACAGAGAACCTTTATCGATTTGAAGTAAAGCTTTTTTAGCCTCTTCATCGTTCTCTTTATACCCTTTTAGCTCGATTTTAGAGATAGTCGGTTTCTCTTTAAAATGGAATGTAACTTTGCCATTCTCTTCCTCTGCCCAAACGTCTTCAAAATAACCTTGCTCGAAAAAGTTTTTAACCGTTTTATCGACGGCGGCAGCATCTAAAGGCTCACCGACTTTAACCTCATTAAGCCGCTTTGCGACAGCTTCGGAAATATGAACCATTCCGTCATACTGGATCGATTGGACGTTTTGCGCAGATGCGTGCACTAATGCACTTGCGACTATCAAAGAGAGGGTAATTGTTTTCAAGCCAAAATTTCCATTGCGTTAAAATAGTCTCCCATTCTATCACTCTAACGATTAATTGGAGCGTAAATTAAACTTAAAAGGGCTAAAATGGCACTATTATTGCACAAAGGGGAATCATGAAGATCGGTATTGTAGGGCTAGGATTAATGGGAGGTTCAATGGCACTGGCGTTGAAACACCTCTCATTTATCTCTTCTATCGTCGGATGCGATCACAATGAAGAGCATCAGACAATAGCGCTGCAACGGAAGCTGGTCGAATCGTTTATGAGTTTTGAAGAGCTGAAACAAGCGTGCGATGTCATTTTCCTGGCCATCCCCGTCAACGGTGTTATCGATTTTCTCCAAAAGTCGACCGATTTGGCCGGAAGCGATAAAACGTTGATCGATTTGGGAAGTACCAAAGCCCTCATTGTCGATGCCATTCCCGCTATTATCCGCTCTAACGTCGTCGCCGCCCATCCGATGACGGGAACCGAACAATTCGGTCCAAGTGCCGCTTTAGAGGGTTTATACGCCGAAAAAGTGGTCGTATTGTGTGATTTAGAGCACAGCGGAGCGACACAGCGCGATACGGCGCTTCGTATTTTTCGCTCTATCGGTATGCAGATTCGCACGATGGGTGCCGCGCAGCATGACCGACATGCCGCTTTTATCAGCCATATGCCCCATGTCATCTCCTATGCACTCGCCAATACCGTATTGGCGCAGGAAGAGAAGGAAAATATCCTGACCCTTGCCGCAGGGGGATTTAGATCGATGAGCCGATTGGCGAAAAGTTCTCCGGCTATGTGGGAGGATATCTTTCGCCAAAACCGTGAAAATGTCCTCGAAGCGGTCGAACTCTTCGAAGTGGAGCTGCAAGCACTTAAAACCGCTCTCAAAAATGAAGATTATGCCGAATTGCGCCGCGAGATGAAGGGTGCTAATAAACTCTATGAAATTTTCACATAGGATAAAGGCGCGTCTTTATCTCATTCGGATTCTTCTTCGGTAATGGCTGTATTTCGTGTGAAAGCGGCTCATCCCGACTCCGTTTTTTATTTTCACTCTGTTTGCTCTCAGTATGGATCCTAGCTTCGCAAAGCGATAGATTATAGGCGGTTTTTTGTGCTAAAAAGCGATCTCTTGTATGAACCTGCCGATACCAATAAAGCGCTTCAGGGTACGCTCCGGCTTTATAGAGGGCATTGGCGATGTTGTAGCGTATTTCGGGAGAATCATGTTCCTTTTGATACGATTTGAAATCGTGTGCGCTTTGGCGATAATCACCCTTTTCGTACGCGCGGTATCCGCTGTTCAGCTTTTGAAAATCCAGTATCCCCGCATGCCCCGCATTATTGCCTATACTAAGTGCTATCAAAATCGCTGCGGCGGAAACACTGCGCCGTTTGCTCATCGATGAGAGGGCAATCCAAATCAGCACCATCGCCAACCCGAGTGGATAGTAGAAAAGGGGGATATGGGCATAAAGGCGCTGAGCGGTTTTGATTTTTTCGATCCTCTCGGCAATTCCGGAGAGTCGGGTATTGTGCTCACTTATGGGGTCTCCCATAAGGATCGTCATCCCCTCATCGGATCGAAATTTATCTACCACTGAGCTATCGCTCTTAAACTGCCGCATGACCTCCGGATCCAATCCGCTGACCAATGCCGCTGTCATTGCCGAATCCGTCGTGTAGGGAGTGATTCGATAGGGCTGCGTATCGTAGCCGATTACGGCGATATTCTCCCCTTTAAGACGGCGGATCGTATTGATCGCCGTTCGTTTCTCTTCTTCAAATGCCTCAAGCGATTTTTTAGAGAGGTCCAAAGCGATCAGTACGTCTGCCCTCCCCTCCGATGCCGCTTCGTCTTGGAGTATCACCGGCTGTGCCATAGCAGCGATCAGCAAAAGGGCGGCGATCAAAAACAAAATATTTCTGGTTCGCAGCCCCATTGTAATTTCCGGTGCATGCAGGCGGTTAAAAACGGCTTCGCCGAATAGGGCGGAATGGGGAGACTTTTGAGTCTGCCAGAAATAAAACAGTACAAGAACCGGCGGAACCATCCAGACAAAAAATTCGGCATGCAAAAAACTCATCGAATCCCTTTTTGATTGCGTCCGTACAAATACGCCAGCATAGAGAGAAATCCTAAAAAGAGGGGATAGACGTAATAGTAGTCAAAATATCGATGAGATTGTTGAACCTTATAGGGCGGATAAGTTCGGTTGAGCAAATTTGCCCACTGAGGCTCTTCGAGCGGAGAGATCATCGCCGTTTGAATCCCGATCGGCAAAGTATTGAGAAAAGATTTCGGATTTTTAGAAAAGATTATCGCAAGTTTATACCCCTCTTGCGACGTAGCGAAAAAACGGCTGATATTTCGGATAACCTCACCGGAAGATTCACGCAAAGAAGTCTGCTTGAGTATAGAAATAAGGGCTTTATGCTCATACGTCAAAGGGACAATAGTGTTGTCCGGCACCCAAAGCGCTATCCTCTCATCCGTCCGCTGATTCATAAACGAGATGATTTCCGGAATCGTCTCTGTCTCCATCAATAAAGGATCGACGATAATAAGGATATCCCATCCTCTCTCATGACGGGTAACTTCACGATCTCGTACGGGCGACATCATTGCAACGATCAATAACGCAATCATCGCCCATTTAGCTATCCACAGCCATATCGGCGGCTTTACTCCGACTTCACCGAATAAAGAGGGGCGGGGGAAATAGAGGGGATTGGAACGAAGCGGACAGAGTGCTTCGCAGGCAAGAAAAAAAAAGAGGAGAAATCCCAGTTTCGGAAACTGAAAATAGATCCCCTCAAACATCGATAATCTCGAGGTAAAGACGATAATAGCCGATTACCTCTTCGGTAAACGGCTCAACGGAGGGAGCATATTTGTACGGCTCTAACCGTTCAAACAGATTATGGTAAGCACGCTCGGTACGTTCATTATCGGCAGCAAATTTCCTGCCGAGTTCACTGATTTTATACGCTGCACGTTTAGAATCGGAGAGATCGATCGACCCGAAAAGGTGATAAAGATGTTTTCGTTCGCTGAGCCTGCGAGCGCGCCATTTTTTGAGAACAAACAAAATGAGAGCCAATGCTATGACAAAAGCAATCGTCACGGAACCGCCGAAAAGGTAAATCGAATAATCGTGAACCTGAACGAGCGGTGCGATGTCATTTACGGGGATGTCTGCCATCTGAGCCATTATTGCACGCCCATTGAGCAAAGCCCAATCGGCTTCGCTAGCCGCTGAGGCACTAAAGCTAGCTCGCAAAGCGAGCAGAATCCATAAATCATATTCTCCCCTCAAATAATCGGCGCAGTACCACCGAAACCGAAGCATCGGTATAGAGTTTCGCAGCACGGATTCCGTCGCGACGTAGCCGATCAAACAGTGCCGCATCATGAGCACGGACTTTCTCATGATATTTGCGGACGCTTCGGGCGTTGAAATCCCCTTCCAATACCGCACCGCTTTCCGGATCGATCAGGGCGCTGAACCCCATCGGGGAGGGTTTATCCTCGAAACGGTCACGCACGACGACAGCTACTACTTCGTGTTTCTTTGCCAACAGCCGCAAATCGGGAATCTCGAAAAAATCACCGATCACCACGATCAATGAACGCCGTTTTAGGCGCCGATAGAGCGATAATGCCATTGCATTGTAGTCAGCCCGGTGATGCAGTATCGGCGCATCCATGATCCCCTCGACGCTTTGCGCGACAGCGAAGCGTTTTTTACTCGCACGCACCTCGTTGCGAAGCGTTTCGGAAAAATCGATATGGGTAAAAAGATCCCCGTTCGCCAATGCCGAATACCCGATCAACGCCACCGCTTCGGCAAGGGCATCAATCTTGAACCGCTCTTGACCGAAATGAAGACTCCCGCCGAGCATCGCCACCGTGACGACGGAGAGTTCACGCTCTTCCCGAAAGACTTTGACAAACGGACGCTGCATTTTAGCCGTAATATTCCAGTCGATATGTCGGGTATCGTCACCGCTGACGTATTCGCGCAATTCGATAAAATCGTACCCTTCCCCCCGAAACAGGGAGGGGTTATTGCCGATACGATCCCCGATAATCTGACGTCGGGCTTTGAGAAGAATGTGGCGGCTGTTTTTCATTACGGAATCGGTACCGCTTTAATGATCTGCTCGATTAGATCGTCGATTTTAATCTCTTCGGCTTCCGCTTCATACGTCATGACGATACGGTGACGCATCAGCTCTTTGATGATAGAGGCGATATCACTCGGGCTGACAAACTCTTTCCCCCGTAAAAAAGCAACGGCGCGTACCGCTTTAAACATATCGATACTCACACGGGGACTGGCGCCGAACTGTAAATACCGCTTGATCGATTCAAGCCCGAATTTCTCCGGTTCACGGGTCGCGCTCACGAGAGCAATCATATACCTCTCAACCTCTTCATCGATATGGATCGTCTTCACCCTCTCTTTGAGGGTAGAAAGCGTATCCGCGTCGATAACGGTATGGATCGCTTCAGCCGTTGACGAAGCGATACGGCGGGCGATAGCGAGTTCCTCCTCAGCAGTGTTGTAGCCGACGGTAATTTTGAGCATAAAACGATCCAGCTGCGCTTCGGGAAGGGGATATACCCCCTCGTTTTCAATCGGGTTCTGAGTCGCCATAACCAAAAACGGCGATGCGAGTTTAAAGCTCTCATCCCCGAGTGTCACCTGCCGCTCCTGCATCACCTCCAGCAGCGCCGACTGAACTTTAGCCGGGGCGCGGTTGATCTCGTCTGCAAGAAGCAGATTGGTAAAAATAGGCCCTTTTTTAATTTTGAACGCATTGTGTTGAGGATCATAGACCTCGGCCCCCAAAATATCGCTCGGCAGCAAATCGGGGGTAAACTGCACCCGTTTAAACTCCAGACCCAAACTCTGCGAGAGGGCTTTGACCGTTGTCGTTTTCGCCAGTCCCGGAATCCCTTCTATCAGGATATGCCCGTCGCACAACAAGCCGATCAACAATCCGTCGATCATCTTCTCCTGACCGACGACGACTTTGGAAACCTCGGAACGAATCGAATTAATTGTTTCTATCATGCTCTTTCCTCTTTATCTGTTGTGAGTGTACTTAATTTCTTTTTAGCTTCACCTAATCCGGCCACACCCGATTCAAGCAAACCGATAATCTCTTCATAACGCTTATCACCCGTTAGGGCAAGGAGCATCGCCAACTCTTTTGGGTTTTTAGCCCCATCCCAGAACCGCTTAGATTTTCGACGAGGGCGCAATCTCCATAGCCGTCGTGCGACTTCCCCCAACACTGTACCCGCAAGCACCAATGCCGCATAGAGGCTATATCGTGCAAAAATGCTCCAGTCACTCAGCCCCGGAGGATCGAGTAAATTAGAGCGCTCGAACCCCTGAGCGACCTCTATCGCGACACTATCGCTTTGAAGCCGTTTGATTTTTTGCGTTGTCGAATCAAAAACATCGAGGGTAATACTCGGGATGACATAGCTTTTATCGCTCACAAGGGCGAATTCCTGACGTATCTCCCCCGCAAACCCTGCAGAATCCGGAGAAATATCACGTATCGGTTCCTCACCGAAAATGTTAACTCCGCTGATGTTGAGTTCATACGGAGTATATTGATCGAGATTTCCGCGTCCGCGGATATAGAGGCTTAGATGAACCGGCTCGTGGGCGAGCGCATTTCGCTTATCGATTTTTACCTCCAGGGAAAGCTCTCCGCTGAGCGCCGTACTGTTGGGTTTGGCTGCTATCACTACTTTCGGTAAATGCGCTTTCTCATCGTTGAAATCGTATTTTTTGACGTTGTCCCGTCCGATCGACGCGTTCTCGATTGAGGCGAAAGTCGTATGGCGGATCAATGCTTCCAACGATACCTCGATATTTCCCTCTTTTGTCGGAGTCATCAGCACATCAAACGTCTGCACCCGCTTTCCCCCTACAATCTGATCGCGCTGCGTCAGAATTGAGACTTTGTAATTTTCATTGCCTACGGGTTTAAAGGCGATCGTATAATCCGCCGCACTGGTTGAAAATGCACACTCATACCGTATGACCCCGCTTTGATTGACATAAAGACTTTGAGGAGCTTTGAGCACTTTCCACTGATATATTGCCCCCCACCCCAAAAGCGGACACAGAACCATCAGCATCACAGCCCTACCAAGGCTTCGTCTCATGCACACTCCTTTGATTGATCAACTCGTATTGGCGCGAGCTGAGTTTTGCCTTACCCTGCGACATTGAAAAGCGCGGATCGCTTTGCGCCCTCTTCCCTTCATCTCCGCCCCCTCCGGACGCGGTATCGGTTTTCATATTGGAACCGCCCCCCTCTTTCGAGGTTTTTTTCGCTCCCGCAGGTTTATTCTCATCTGCGGCAAAACTGTCATTTTTCTCTTTACGGACATTCAGCGTCTGCTGTTCTTTGACGTCCGCAATGGCACGAAGATTTTGATCGGCAGCTTTGGTATAGCGAAGCGTCAAAGATTTCAAAAACGCCTCGCGCGCTTCGCCAAACTCCTGCAGACGTATATGACAATTGCCCATATTGTAAAAAATATTGGCTTTAAAAGAGGCGCTGTCGCTGCGGATGGAGCGGTAAATTCCCAATGCATCGGCATATTTTCCCGCTTTATAAAGGGCATTCGCACGATTATAGCGTCCCCTCTCCCCCTCAACATGTCGATACAGTTCGGCGGAGCGTTCAAAATTGCCTTGTGTGTAATTTTTTTCGGCTAAATAGAGATACCCGAAATCGAGCATCCCCCCTGAGCCGATACTCCGATCAGTGCCAGTGCCGGTATAAACAGACGGGAAAGTTTTTTGCCGACGGTAGTAAATGCCGCGACAAAAGCGATGAGCGCCAGCCCAAGCGGTATATAAAATAGCTCTTGATAACGCATCACCGATGTTTTTCCCGTAAAATCGTTTTCTCGGGCGGAATCGATGAGCGAAAGTATTTCTCCCGCTCGTGTATTTCGGATAACCTTTCCCTTGTTAACGATCTCTTCAATCGCATCATTGCGCGCACTGACGACGATATGTCCGTTTTCGTCTTTTAAAGACGATCCCTCGGATGTCGGAAGGTTACTTCCGTTGTTTGTTGCCAACATCACGACACTGAGTGCCAGATTGTTATCCCTTACAAAAGAACCCTCTTTTTCATACGATGCTTCATCTCCCCCGTCGGTGAGTAAGATCACGATCGGACGTGCCGAATGGGACATTTTACGAGAGAGTTCCAATGCACTCATCACATCGGTACCTTTGGTGATGATCTGCGACTCATCAAGAGAAGAAAACAGATGTTCGAGCAGCTCGGTGTCTTTGGTCAGGGGCGAGAGGACGATGGCACTGGTGGTAAATCCGATGACACCGAACCGGTCTTTTTGATCACTTCGAACAACATCGTACAGCAGTTTTTTTGCCGCTTCCAGACGGCTGGGAGCAATATCGGTCCCCCGCATCGAATACGACAGATCGACCGCAAAGATCACGTCCGATCCCGCCTCTTCGGCCGTAACCGGTTTTTGCGGCAATACCGGACGTGCAAGAGAGAAGATTAAAAGGACTATGGATGCCAAGAGCCACCCCTGTTTTGACCATCCGCTGCGCTTGAGCTTCCAAACATACAGCGCTACAATCACCAGCGCACTCAACCAAAACGGCGCTAAAAATGTCATCTTCCGCCTCTCCTGCGCCACATCAAGATCAGAAGAACGCCCAATGCCGCGGCACCGAACCACTGGTAATAGTGCTCCTCAAAAGTATGCTGCTTGCTTTTGATCTTTGAGCGTTCCAGTGTATCGATCTCATCGTAAACACTTTGAAGCTCTTTTTGATTCGCAGCGGCAAAAAACTTTCCGTGACCGTCATGGGCGAGCTGTTTTAGCAGAGCGTTGTCAAACTCCCCTTTTTCCCCTATTCCGATCGTATAGAGTCGGATATGCTCTTTGTCCACCATCGCCACCGCCTCTTTGGGGGAGATGGAACCGCTGTTATGCTCACCGTCGGTAAGGAGGATAATGACCTTGCTTTTGGCTTTTGAGTCCCGCAATGCCCGCACCCCCATCGCGATCCCCTCGCCGATGGCGGTATTCTGCCCCGCCATTCCGTGGTTTAGATACCCGATCATCTCCGAAACGATCTCTTTTTCATAGGTCACCGGAGTTGCGATAAAGGCAAAATCGCCGAACAGGACTACACCCACATTGTCTTCGATCCGCTTCATCACAAAATCCGACGCGATCTTTTGCACCACCTCAAAGCGCGACAGCCTCGGTTCCTCTTTCGAAAAACCCGACGCATTCATCGACCCGCTCCCGTCAAGCGAGAGGACGATATCGATACCGTTACGGTTGCGGGGATCGGCATAATCGACCATAACAGGCGTCGCGAGCGCCCCCACGATCAATGCGGCTGCAAGCATTTTCAAAATCCAATCAAGGTTCCCCCATTTTCCCGGAGTCCCGAAAAAATGAAGATGGGGAAAATAGTGCGGATTCGGAGCGATTTTACATTTGTAAAGGCAATAGAGTACCGGAGGAAGCAGTAAAAACGCCCAAATAAAATCAAACGACCAGATATTCATAACGCTAATTATAACTTTTTTACCGGCACGTCACATTTGCATCGACAATTGCTTCTTCTTTTTTCGCAAAAGCACATTGTTTTTTACTCATCACCGACTCGCTAAAACGGGTCTGCCATAACAAGGCGTTTTTCATTTTGACCGAACGCAGATCGTTGCGGATAAATTTTGCATCCCCAAGCTCTGCACCCGAAAAATCGGTTTTGTGTAGAGTCGCATCGGAAAAATTAGCTTTCCAGCTTTTCGTCTCTCGAAGATCGGCAAAACTCAGATTGCTTCGATTGAGATGAGTTCCTTTAAAATTAGCCCCTTTAGCATGAATACGGGTAAGATCGGAGCCTTCCATCGTCCCTTTCCAAAAAAGGGCATTTTCCGCATTGGCACCGCTGAGATTGCAGTCACTCAAATCTCCCATCTCAAAAAGACTTCCATGCAAATCAGCACCGCTGAAGTCACTGCCGTGAAAGTCCCCGCCGCTAAACTCCTTTTTGCTCAGATCAGCCCCCCGCAAATCGCATCCGATGCACTCTTTCTCTTCCAACGCTTTTTTCAGATGCGATGCATCATAAGCACTCAAACTCACCCCTAATGCGGCTGCTAAAAACAGCCCTCTCATTTGATCCCTCGAATACGTTGCAACTCTTTCAAAAACGGCTGTGCCCGCTTGCTTCCGACAATCGTCTCTTTTTTATTTCCTGTCTTATCGATAAAAAACATCGTCGGAATCCCGAAAAAATCGTATCCGTCAGGGAGTTTGCTCTTATGAACATTTTTCTCTATCACGATAAAATGACGATTCAGATACGATCCAACCCCTTTATCGTGAAACACTTTTTGCTTCATGTAGGCACATTCGGGACAATCATCAGTCGTATAGATCATCAATACCAACTTGTTCTCGTGGCCCATCGACGCAACCGCTGTTTTAAACTGATCGTCATTCTGGATCGTTCCGCCCCAAAGAGCGAATGCCCCAATAAAAAATAAAATACTTACTTTAAACACTTTTATAACCCTTATCACTTTTGTATCACGTATTATATTTTAAAATATATTAATGGAATCTCAAAAAGTTACCACAACTCTATTCCAAACTGCCGAACAATGAGGGAAAACACGAAAAAACAGACAATAGTGATACCTGCCGAAACCAGCAGAGCCGGCCAAAAAGCGATTTTTTCCAACAAAAGCGGAAATGCTAAAAACATCGGTAACGTCGGAACGACATACCAAAACGTGTACCATGCGTGATTGGCGATCTTTTCGGTACTCTGATTTTCAAGATAGAGCCAAATCAAGGCTAAAAAGGTTACGATCGGCAATGCGGCAATCAGTCCACCGAGTTTATCACTCCGTTTCGCCATCTCAGAGACGAGAACCACCACTCCGGCAGTAAGCAAATATTTTACAACTAACCATGTCATCGTTCAGCCTCTTATTTCACTGCGAGATTATCGCCGAAAAAAAGCTCTCGGTTATTATCAAAATTGCTCACTAACGTCTGAAAACACCCTGCCATCTCACGTATCGTTTCGATGTTTGGCTCGATATAAATTTTATTCCCTTTTTTCTCTACCGTGATAATTTTTGCTTCTTTAAGCTCTTTGATATGCGCCGAAATAGTCGGAAGGGAAAAATCAAAATGTTCCGCGATCGTGCTGACGCACGTCGCGATGGGGTTGACCTCGACACCGGGCTGTTTTTTATCCAGCGAACACGTATATCCCCCGGTAAAAACGTTTTTAAAAATCAAAAAACGGGTCTCATTGCTCAATGCTTTGAAAATTTTGAGCTTCTGTTCCATATCGAGCATAAAAGTCCTTGACAGATTTAGTTTGATTATTATATCATAACAAAGTATTTAGCTATTTAGCTAATATCCTAAATTCCTAAAAGGTTAGATGATGAAAAAGTTTAAAGTTGTACTAATGGTTACAGGGTTAATGATAGGAACGTCTCTGTTTGCTGGACATGCGGAAAGTGAAAAATTGATCGATATAGCGAAACAAGAAGCCGGAGAGATGGCACCTAAACAGCTCAAAGAGATGCTTGATGCCGAAAAAAAAGTGATCGTTATGGATATACGCGAGGAAAATCAGCGAGCAGAGGGGGAAATCTATGCACCTAGTACCATGGCAATTACTCGCGGAAATCTAGAATTCGAAGTGCTTAATAAAATTAAAGACAAAAATGCTGTGATCATCACCTATTGTCGTGGCGGAAGCCGTGGAGCATTGGCGGCACAAACCCTCAAAAAACTCGGATACGTCAATGCAACGAACCTCAAGGGGGGACTCAAAGGTTGGGCACAAGAGGGATACCCTATTGAAACCGGCTTAGGGGTTACCTTACTCACAAAAGAGCAATAAGGAGATATCCATGATTACCTTGATTCTAAACCATGAACCTTATGACGGCAGCGACATCACCTATAATGCACTTCGCTTAGCCAAAAGTTTGCATAAAGGCGGCGAAGAGGTCAATATTTTTTTGATGAATGATGCCGTCGATCTTGCCCGCAGTATCTGTGTAAAGCCGGAACTATACGACTTCGATTTGCACGATACAATCAAAAAGCTTTATGAACGGGGAGTACGCGTTCGCGCCTGCGGAACGTGCAATGCACGATGTGGACTCTACAAAAATACCCCCTATTTCAGTGACGAGATTTCTTCGACTATGGATCAACTGACCGAATGGGTGATTCAGAGTAAGAACGTCTTAACATTTTAAAAGAGGATGAATTAGCCATATGAAATATTTCTTACTTTTTGTATTGTTTATCAATACTTTGGTCTTTGCCGAACCAAAATTCTTGATGCCCGAAGAGGCGTTCAAAGCTTCGGCACATATGAAAAAACGGTGCACCGCTTCAGTCGCCATAGAGCTGGGAAAAGATATTTATCTCTACCGCTCCAAAATAACAGCCAAAGTTCTGGAAAAAAATAGTGGCATCGTGGTTGATCGTCTCGTCCTCCCCGAAGCCGTCGATCATGACGGCGAAAAAGTGTACACCACTTCACCAACCTTTGAGATTCCTCTGGTCAAAACCAAAGAGATGAATGAGATCATCCCCATCACCCTCGTAATTGACTATCAGGGATGTTCTGAGCAAGGGCTGTGTTATGAGCCTATGGAATCGACATTTGCTTTTGACATCGAAACCTCTAAACTCCCCTTAAAAGAGACCGATGAAGCACCTCTAAAAAATAGGGCATCAGTAGGAGAAAAAAGCCCGATTGCTCTCTCTGAAACCGATCAAATTACCCAAACCTTTATCGAGG
>Ga0265297_10000853_pt1 | contig 81767 bp, 84 predicted proteins | sample Munlanlwell13791_FD_192502 | JGI IMG/M metagenome (GOLD analysis project Ga0265297, IMG submission 192502) | Leachate microbial communities from a municipal landfill in Southern Ontario, Canada - Leachate well 137-91 | ecosystem: Engineered > Solid waste > Landfill > Unclassified | place...
AGGTTAGCCGCAAGGCGAAGCTTTGAATCCAAGCGCGGATGAACGCCGGCGATAACTATAATCGTCCTAAGGTTTTGCAATTTATTAATTTAGATTGCAAAAGGACTGGGACGATTACAGCGGTAAGACAGATAAATTTGCTACCTACTTATAGCGAAAGCTATAAATTGTCTAAAATACTCAGTAAAATGCGTTAAAATCCTCAAAAGATTAGCGATACCAGAAAATTCGTTTCGGTAAAAATTCACTAATACACGGGGGCAAGACGCAGGATTATTAATTAATAATCCTCAGAGACTTAACACTGAGGCTCTAACATATTAATTTGTTTAAATTAATATCATGAGCAAGATAAAGTCCATGCTTAATAGAAATATTAAGAAAGCCACAGAGCGAAATTCCTTGTCGGGTAAGTTCCGACCTGCACGAATGGCTTAATCAGTTGGGCACTGTCTCAACGAAGTACTCGGCGAAATTGCAATGTGAGTAAAGATGCTCACTAATCGTAGTTGGACGAAAAGACCCCGTGAAGCTTTACTATAGCTTGATATTGAATTAGGGACATATATGTTCAGAATAGGTGGGAGCCTTCGGGCGCCAGTGAGATACCACCCTTGTGTGTTTTTAATTCTCACCCTGCGATGGCAGGGGACAGTGTCTGGTGGGTAGTTTGTCTGGGGCGGATGCCTCCTAAAAGGTAACGGAGGCGTTTACAAAGGTTGGCTATCCCGGAATGGAAACCCGGGAGATAGTGCAAAGGCATAAGCCAGCTTTACTGCAAGACTAACCAGTCGAGCAGTCGCGAAAGCGGAACTTAGTGATCCGACCATTTCAATGTGGGATGGTGGAAGCTCATCGGATAAAAGCTACTCCGGGGATAACAGGCTAGTCTGGTCCAAGCGTCCACAGCGACGACCAGGTTCGGCACCTCGATGTCGGCTCGTCGCATCCTGGGGGTGGAGAAGCTCCCAAGGGTTGGGCTGTTCGCCCATTAAAGCGGCACGCGAGCTGGGTTCAGACCGTCGTAAGACAGGTCGGTCTCCTATCCACTGTGGTCGTGGAAACTTGAAGAGGCCCTTCCTTAGTACGAGAGGACCGGGAAGGACGAACCTCTAGTGTACCAGCTGTTCTACCAAGGGCACTGCTGGGTAGCTACGTTCGGTTAAGATAAACGCTGAAAGCATCTAAGCGTGAAGCTGTCTCTGAGATTAGGTTTCATAGGTTGGCGGAAGACCACCGCCTTGATAGGCTCTAAGTGTAAGCGCTGTGAAGCGTTGAGCTGAGGAGTACTAATAAACCGTTTGATTCTCTCACATTTTTGGTTTCAAAATATTAAAATATTTTGTATTTATTTATAGACAATCATTTAAACAATGAGTTTTAAAAGACATCATTGTTCTGGTGGTTCGAGCGAAGGGGCAACACCTGATCCCATCCCGAACTCAGAAGTTAAGACCTTTAGCGTCGATGATACTTGGACAATAGTCCCGGGAAAGTAGACCGCCGCCAGAACAATGATGTTTTTTTGTATAAAAATCCGCCTAAAAGGCGGATTTTTTATTTGATTGACATTTCTATGCTACCGTGATATACAAATATTGTTAAACTAGTTCCTAAACAATCTAAAACTATAGTTATGAAAATTGAAATTTCAGAATTACAGGAATTGTTGAAAATAATGGAAACAAATAATGTTTCCGTTGTTCAGTTAAGAGGCCTTATTGAAGGTACTCCCAAAGCAGATTTTGATGTTGCAGATTCTGATGTTATTGCCGAAACACTTGGCGGAATTATTTCCACCACCGCCATCCCCGCTACTACCGAACAATTTATCGCTAAGGACAACTTTATTGTTGACACCAGCAAGAACGCTAAGGTAAAAATTCTTCGTCTTGGCAGGAATTTCAAATCTTGGTTCGGAACAAAAACCGAAAATCAATTTTCGGGAAGTTCAATCGTTGGTCGTCAACTAATTGAAAGTTCACTTGACGCTCCAATTCTAAAAGAATTGGGTGGTAACAAAAAAGCTGAAACAACTTTAACCGAAATCTACGCCATGATGCAAATGCATGCTTCCGCCAAAACTAGTGATTTATTAGCTAATAATGACGATGCTAATATCTTTTACGTAAAAGATGCAAGCGGTACGCTTCGTGCCGTGAGCGTGGCCTGGGGCGTTGGCGGCTGGATCGTTTATGCGACTTCGATCAATAGTTTTGATGAGTGGTGGAGTATTGGCAATCGTGTTTTTTGCCGCGATTCCCTGGTCGCTTAGTTTTTGACTCTTTATCCCTTTATCCCTTAATCCCTTGGATTTTTAGAACATAACCGTTCTTGAAATCTGAGGGATTTTTTATTTTTATTGAGCGGTTTTTATGGTATAATGAATGAATAATAGATTCCGGATCAAGTCCGGAATGACATTGTATTTTATGTCGGAATGACAACCTTAAAATATGTTTGATTTTCATAGTGCCACAATTGAAGATTCTTTCGCAAAAGTTAAAAGCAGTGTTAATGGCTTGAGCTCTTCGGGTGCGCAAAAGCGTTTATTGTCTTTTGGCCAAAATAAATTATCAGAAACAAAATCTTTGGCGCCGCTTAAAATTTTTTTAAATCAATTCAAAAGTCCTTTGATTTATATTTTGCTTATTGCCGGGTTTATCTCTTTATTCATCGGTGAAGTAATTAATGCTCAAATAATTTTTGTTGCGATTTTTTTTAACTCTATTATTGGTTTTATTCAAGAGAATAAAGCTAATAATTCTTTAAATCAGCTAAAAAAATTAATTTCTTATAAAACTTTGGTGCGGCGCGATGGTTTGGAAAAGGAAATCGACAGCTTTGATGTGGTAGTTGGCGACATAATTATATTGCGTGGTGGGGTTCAAATTTCGGCTGATGCCCGGCTGGTAAAAGTTGTTGATTTGCAGGTGAATGAAGCCAGTTTGACCGGCGAATCTAATCCGATTTTTAAAACCGACAAACCGGTTGCGCCGGGAACAATTTTAGCTGAACGCAAAAGCATGGTTTACGCCGGAACTTTAGTGGTGGGCGGTTTGGGTGAAGCGGTGGTTGTTGCTAAAGGGCAACACACGGAATTGGGACGGATTTCAGAAATGGTTAAAATCACCGAAGAAGAACAAACTCCTTTACAGAAAAGGCTATTAAAATTATCAAAAGTTTTTGCGATAATTGCCGCTATTTCCGGATTATTTATTGTTATTATCGGCTTAATCCAGGGACGATCTTTTTTTGAAGTATTTTTAACTGCTGTAGCCGTGGCGGTAGCGGCAATCCCGGAAGGTCTGGTAATTGCAGTAACGGTAATTTTGGTTTTTGGCATGAAACAAATTTTGCTTAAAAAGGCTTTGGTCAGAAAATTAGTGGCGGCCGAAACTCTCGGTTCAACAACAGTTATTTGTTCCGATAAAACCGGAACTTTGACTGAAGGCAAAATGCGTTTAGCTCATATAATTATCGATGGCAAAGAATATGTCATGGGCGACTATAATTCATTGTCAGATTTAAAAAGTCTTAAAGATCTTTTGTTGGCTTTGGAAATCGGTGTGTTAAACAATGATGCGATTGTGGAATTGTCTGATAATGAATTGACTCCGGAAAAAATAATTGGCTTACCGGCCGAAATCGCTTTGCTGGCGGCTGGTCGACAAATTGGTTTGAATAAAAAAACTTTAGAACAACGCGAACCTCGAGTGGCCGAATTGCCGTTTAATAGCAGTAATAAATACATGTTAACGTTACATAAAAAAGACGATAACTACATATTATATGCGAAAGGTGCGCCGGAAAAAATAATCGCCGGAGCTACAAAATTTATAGAAAATGGCAAGATCAAAGACATCGATACTGCACAAAGAAAAAAGATAATAGAAGAGTCGGAAAGATTAACAAGTCGCGGTTTGCGTGTTTTGGCAATTGCGTGGCGGCCGATTAATTCCTTGCCGTGGAGCATAGAAACTGAGCCAAAGGATTGGAGTTTAATAAATAAGGAGTTTATTTTTGTCGGATTTTTAGCTTTGAAAGATCCTTTGCGGCCCGATGCGCGTGAAACTATTTCTCTTTGCCGGCGCGCCGGCATCCGACCGATGATTATAACCGGCGATCATCCTTTAACCGCAGCAGCGATTGCCGAGGAAGTTGGATTGGATAAAAAAAATAATCAGGTTATAACCGGCGATATTCTTGATCGGGCCGATGACGATGAATTAAGAGAGATTGTTAAAAAATGTAATATTTATGCGCGCGTCAGTCCGGAACATAAACTTCGAATTGTTAACGCTTTAAAGTCTAATGGCGAAGTGGTAGCGATGACCGGCGATGGCATTAATGATTCTCCGGCGCTAAAAGCGGCTGATATCGGTATTTGTTTGGGTAGTGGTACGGATGTGGCTAAACAAACTTCGGATATAATTCTTTTGGATGATAATTTTAAAGTGATTGTTGCCGCCATAAGAGAGGGGCGAATAATTTTTAAAAATATTAGAAAGTCTGTGGCTTATTTAGTTTCAGATTCTCTTTCGGAAATTATTTTGATTGTCGGTTCAATTGTTTTTAAAACGCCACTGGCAATCTTACCGGCGCAAATTTTATGGATAAATATTGTTAATGACGGCTTGCCAAATTTCTCGATGGCTTTTGAAAGAGATGACGAGGGTGTTATGAATGAGAAGCCAATAAATCGGCGCGTGGGCATTATAAACGGTGAAATAAAAGCAATTATAATTTATTTAAGTTTGGTTCGCGACACTTTATTATTATTAATTTTTGTTTATGCTTGCAATCATTTGGATTATTTTGGCATAGACATAAATTATTTGCGCACCTTCTTTTTTGCCGTCTTAGGCTTTAAATCAATCATTTCTATCTTCAGTCTGCGAAGTCTTACTGTGCCGGTTTATAAAATAAATATTTTTACCAACAAGTATTTGCTAGGAGCCTTTTTGTCGAGTTTCTTGTTGTTAATATTAGCCATTTACTTCGCGCCTTTGCAAAAGTTTTTAGGTACGGTTGATTTAAGTCTGGCTGCTTGGGGTTTGGTATTTTTGCTATCTTTTGCTAATATGATTATGATTGAATTTATTAAATTTTTCTATTCAAAAAAACGAAATGCTTAATAATAAATACAAATTAAGTCCGACGCGTAAGGTTCAATATGTACAAAAAGGCATGTTGGGCGGCGGTAATTTTTGGAAAAAAATGACGGCTGGCCAATGGCCGATTACAATTTTAGCCTTAATAGTTTTATTTTTTGTTGGTTTGCCGACGATAAAAAATTATTTAAAGCAGGAGGCCTTGGATCGGGAAATCGCCGATGTTAAAATGGAAATTGCCGAGTATGAAGATAAGAACAGTGATTTGAAAAATATGTTGCGGTATTTGGAGTCTGACCAGGCAGTGGAGGAGCGCGGTCGTTTGAATTTAGGTTTAAAAAAGGAAGGCGAAAAAGTTATTGTGATTAGCCGCGTTGATAAAACAGAAAGCAATCCGGTTAGCGCCAATAATAGTTTGGATCAATTATCAAACCCGCAAAAGTGGTGGCGATATTTTTTTAATTAGAAATATATTTGCCTCTTTAGCTTAGTGGTAAAGCAACGGTATCGTAAACCGTAGACGCCAGTTCGATTCTGGCCAGGGGCTCATTAATTAATTATTTTATTGTTATTATGAAAACTAAAATTAATTTTTCGTTCAAAATATTTTTGTCTATATCGGTATTTTTATTTTTGGCCGGTGCAGTTTTGGCCGCCAATGATAATGAAGGTTTTGAAAATTTGGAATTTAAAAAAACTTTCACATTTTCCGATTTATCTTCCGGTCAAAAAATTACCGCTTTTTCTGATGATTTTAAAGTTATCGTGCCGGCAAATATTCTTAGTACCAGCTCGGATAATTTAAGCGATTCAGTTGATGTTTCCTTGCAAAAAATTAATGAAGAATGGCCGACGCCTTGGAATTTAATTAAATTGAGCGATTTTTATCAATTTGAAATTTTTTCTAATTTAAACAAGGATGTGGAAGTGCAAATCGCTTATGACAGTTCTTTGGCGGCCAATAAATATAAACAAGTTTTTTATTATGATCGATTTTCGGCTTTGTGGCGCCCGCTTGAATCGCGTGATAATCCGACCGGAAAATATATTAGCGCTAAAGTAAAATTTAATTTTGCGCGCTTAGCGGTTTTTTCTTATTCGAACGTTATAATTTCCGGCCATGCCAGTTGGTATAAGTTTAAGGGTGGTGATTTTGCCGCTTCGCCGGATTTTCCCAAAGGATCGAAATTGCGTGTTTATAATACGGCCAATAATAAATTTGTTGACGTCGTTGTTAATGACTACGGCCCGAACCGTTTATTGTATCCGGATCGCGTGGTTGATTTAGATAAAAAAGCTTTTGCCAAAATTGCTTCAACCGGAGCGGGTTTGATAAATGTTCGAATTGAGCCCTTGTATATCGCTCCGGATAGTAACGGTGAAACCCTTGGAATTTCAGCTAAAGGCATTGGGGCTAATCCGGACTTGAGCGTTAAGGCGGCTTTGATTATGCGTGAAAGTGATAGTAAAATAATCTTTTCTAAAAACGCTACAACTTCTTTGCCGATTGCCAGTTTGACCAAGTTGGTGGCTATTAAAACCTTCCTTGATATTAATGATAATTTTAAGCGTTTATCGGAAAAAGTGGCTTATAGCACCGAAGATGAAAAGAAAAATTATTTATATTGTAAGCCGGCCGAAGCGGCGCGGCTAAAGATGAAAAATGGCGATGTTTTAACAATTAAAGACTTGATTTATTCTTCATTGGTTGCCTCCACTAATAATACGGTTGAGACTTTGGTTCGTGTCAGCGGAATTAGCCGCGATAAATTTATTGCCAAAATGAATGAGAATGTTAAAACTTGGGGAGCGACTAGCGCTGTTTTTGTCGAGCCGACAGGTTTGTCACCAAAAAATGAATGTTCCGTTAAAGATTATGTAGCTATAGTTGAAAAAGCGGCGACTGATTCTATAATGATGCGCGCTTCGGCGACGAAAAAATATACTCTTTATAATATTAATGGCCAAAAAAGCCACACTATTTCCCACTCCAATAGTTTGTTGGGACTTTATCGATATCCGATAACCATTTCTAAAACCGGATATTTAAATGAGGCCGGTTATTGTTTGGCTAATCGCATCGAAACAAAAAATGATAATTTAGTCGTTGTAACTTTTGGCAATAAAACTCGCAGCGCCAGCTTTAAAGATTCTTTTGATTTAATAAATTACGGTTTGGCAAATATTAATTAATATTTTTTGTTTGTGTGCCAGGGTCGATTCTGATATAATATTATTATCTGTATCGTGCAGACGAGAGTCTAAGAATTTATTTTTATGATTAAATTAGTTAATGTCGAAAAAACTTACTCACGCAATATAAAAGTTTTGCATAATATAAATTTGTTTGTGCGTCCGGGCGAATTTGTTTCTTTGGTGGGACAATCCGGTACCGGCAAGACAACTTTGGTTAAAACTTTAATTGGTGAAGAAAAGGTTTCAAGCGGCCAGGTAATTATTGGCGATTGGGATATAACCAAGATTTCCAAAAGAGAGGTGCCGTATTTGCGCCGCCAAATCGGAGTTATTTTTCAAGATTTTAAATTATTACCAAAAAAAACTTTACGTGAAAATGTGGCCTTTGCTTTGGAAGTTTGCGGACAAAGCCCGAAGAAAATTGAAAAAGTTGTTTCAACCGTGATGCGCGTCGTTGGTTTGGAAGATAAAGCCGATCGTTATCCGGGCGAAGTTTCCGGCGGCGAACAGCAACGAACCGCTATCGCTCGCGCCTTAGTGCACCAACCGAAAATTTTATTGGCCGATGAGCCGACCGGAAATCTTGATTCTATTAACGCCAATGAGATTATTGATTTATTGCTGCGTATAAATAATTTTGGCACAACAATTGTTTTGGTAACGCACAACCGCGAGATTGTAAATGGTTTAAAAAAACGAGTTATTACCATTGATAATGGAGCAATTGTTAATGACCAAGAAAAAGGAAGATATTTTTTATAATTTTTTGCCTATATGTTTTTATCGATAATAAGAATCATAAAATTCAGCTTACAAGATATTACGCGTAATATTTGGTTATCAATTGTGACCATAACTATTTTAACTTTGGCGTTGTTGTCGGTAAATTTACTTTTGACGGTGCAAGCAATCAGCCAGGGGGCGATTACGGCGATTAAAGAAAAAGCTAATATCAGTTTGTATATCAAAGTTGATGCCAGTGAAGAAAATATTTTAAATTTAAAAAAACAAATTTCCGGAATGTCTCTTGTTAAAACAGTGGAATATACTTCCAAGCAAGAAGCTTTGAATTATTTTCGAGATAAAAATAAAAATAATCCGCAGGTGTTGAACGCTTTGAAGGAATTAGGCTGGAATCCTTTGTCGCCAAGCTTGATTATCAGTCCAAGCGATGTTGATAGATCCGAAGAGTTGATTGAAGATATGAAAAATATTGATAGCAATATCATTGAATCTCGTGATTTTTCCAACAACAGCGCCTTGCTTTCCAAAATAAATAATATCACCAGCAAAATAAATGATGCCGCCATGGTGTTGATTGCGATTTTTGTTTTAACCAGTATGTTAGTGGCTTATAATTCCATCAAGGTGGCGATTTACATTCATCGCCGAGAAATCGAAATTATGCGCTTGGTCGGTTCGCCTAACAGCTTTATTTATATGCCGTTTATGATGTCGGCCGTTATTTATGCTTTGTGCGCTACGCTATTGATTATTGCTCTTTTCTATCCATTTTTAAGTTTGCTGCAACCGTATTTGGAAGTATTTTTTACCGGTTACAATATTAATATCGTCAGCTATTTTGTCGATAATTTTTTGATGATTTTCGGCGTGCAGTTTTTGGTTGCTGCTTTTATCAGTATTTTGTCGAGTTGGTTGGCAATTCGGCGCTATGCTCGAGTTTAAAATTTTATTATGATTAGCCCGACAAAAAAACGGATATAAAAGATTTATCTGTTTTGTTTTTAAGCGTTGCTTTCTTTGCATTGATTTAAAAAAAATAAAACAGGCGATAAAACGCCTTTATTAATTAATATATTTTCTATGAAAAAAATTATATTTTTTTCCGGTGCGGCTGCGTTTTTGCTTTTATTGGCTCTGTTGCCGGTATTTAATAATCTTTATCAAAACAACAAAACGGCCAAAAAACTTTTAGTGTCCGGTCATGGTGGAATTTTTAAAGTTGCTGATGGAGCTTTTGGCCCTTTAGCTTCTTTAAACAATGTTTCTAATACTGCTTCATCTGATTCGTCCGCAGTTTCTGTGCCGCGGCCTGAATCGACGGCTCTTGGTTTTGGTGTGGGAACAACTGGCGCGGTTTCTGGTAAAATTATGCCGCCATATGAAATGGTTAATTATAAATATGTTTATAAGGGCGAAGATTTTAAATTGGATTCTGATAAAATGGAAGTCTTTAAAAGAATTAAGGGAAAAAATAATGCCGGTCAAATGTCTAGTTTGTTGTCAGTCAATATTGATTTGGGTTTGATTAATTTTTCTAATCCCGATCAATATACTTTGCAAAATATTTCTTTTGCGCAAAATCAAGCTTACGGTTATTTATTTAATATTAGTTTAGAAGAAGGCAATATTTCACTTTATACAAATTGGAATTATTGGCCGCAATCAAAATGCCAAGATCAAGCTTGCTGGGACGCCGAGAAATTGACTAAGGCTGATGTGCTCGGCGATGACACATTGATTTCTATCGCTAATGATTTTGTGAAAAATTATGGTATTAGTTTAAACACTTATGATAATCCGGAAGTGGTTAAAACATCTAATATTGTGTATGCCAGCGCGGCGGCCAAGTCGTTGTCGTCAACTGTTCCGGCCGATGAATTTATTTCTGAATATGTAAATGTTGTTTATCCTTTGAAAATTAATGATAAAATTATTTACGAAAACGGTGCGGGTTCTAAGACCGGTTTGTCGGTAACTATTAATATTAAGGAAAAGAAGGTAAGTTCGGTCTATAATCTTAATACCCAGGATTATCAGAGTTCCAATTATTCAATTGAAAATAGCTGGGGTAAATTAAAAGGCATCGCTGAGAAGGGTGGTTTGTATGCTTGGACTAATCCGGAAGCGACTAAAACAGTGGAGTTGGAACTTGGCACGCCAACAGTGGAATATACAAAGTATTGGCAATATTTGGATAACAAATCAGAAGAATTATTGATCCCAACTTTGGTTTTTCCAATCTTAAATAGCGACGCCATGCCTTATGGCAATCAAACTAATATTGCCATTCCCTTAGTTAGAGATATTTTAGATAGCCAAATTAATGTTAGAGACGGCGGAGTTATTATACCTCTTATTACGACAACGGAAAAAGCAGTGCGATAGTTGGCTAATTACAAATTAGTAAAATATAAAAAGACTCAATTTTATTGAGTCTTTTTTTGCTAGTTTAGGGAGAATATTTTTGATTTTTATTATAAATGTTGACTTTAAGAATATTATCTTATAATATATTAGTATTGAATAAACCTTGCCTTTTATGGGCATTTTTTGTTTATACTGTCGCCTTCGCCTTCGGGCTATGGCAGACTAAGATCGGGGATCGTCTAACGGTAGGACAGCGCCCTTTGAAGGCGTCGATCGGGGTTCGAATCCCTGTCCCCGAGCCAACACATTTTTTGTGCTGTAGACCGACATATATGTCGTAAAATTAGCCAAAAATCAAAGAAACTCAGTTTATGCTGAGTTTTTTTGTTGGAGTCAAATGAGTGAAAATAGGCGTAAATAAAGGAGATTATTAGTTCGAATCCGTACCCAGTTTTTATTTATCTTTCTATGTTAAAATAAGTATAGATACTTTTTTAAATGATGATAAGCTAAAGGTCGATGTCATCTATAAGTATAATTAACTTTAATTTAGTATGGCGTTATTAAAATTTACCTTAGATTATAATGAAAAAAAAGGTAAGTGGGATCTTACAAATGATAAAACCGATAAAGTCGTTAAATCTTTTGAAACTAAAGATACAGCAACTGCCGCTGGTGTATTAAAAAATGCAGTAGGAAAAGAAGGCGGGTCTGTTAAGATTCAAAAGACTGATGGCAAATTTCAAGAAGAAAGAACTTATCCCAAAAGTGAAGATCCAAAAAGTTCTAAAGGTTAAATAGAATTTAAACAAAAAGACCTGGTAAGGGTCTTTTTGTTTTTGACTTTATGGTAAATTTGTGGGATTATAAAGAAAAGATAAAGAAAATATAAATTATTTATAAAATGCAACCACAAAAAAGATTTATTACTATAGGCAGTAATCAAAAAGGTATTGTGAAATTGATGGATGAGCTGATATTTCAGCCCAGACTTAAAGCTATAGCATGGTCTAGAATAACAAATCAAACTCCAAATTTAAATGTTGGCTATCCTGGTCAGCATTTAGCTTCTTTTATAACTGGAATGAGAGGGGAGGCCACTGGTGCCAGAGGAAATGATATCATTGATGGAACTGAAGTAAAGTCTTGTTCTAAAATTGATCAAGTAGATGAATGTAAAGAATGTAAAAGTAAAGTATTAAGAATTCAGAGATTGTGTCCAATTTGTGGTTCAAATAATATTGATAGAAAAAATGATAGCAAGTGGTTATTTGCTGTTAAAAGTGTAGATGAATTAAATACTTTAGTTAATGGTATCGATAGAATATTATTAATAATTAGTTATTATCCCGGTTTTGAAGAAAATAACTTTTCTGATGTTAAAATTGATGCTTATGAAATTTGGCCAAAAAGCGTGCGTCAAAAAAGATTTAAAGAATTACTTACAAATTATTACAATAAAATATTTTTAGAACACATAAAAAAGGATCCTAATAAAACACCAGCTCCTAAAAATTTCTGGCCATTTGAGTATCAATTTTATCTATGTAATCCTATATTAGTTTTTTCCAGCACTATTAAAAATATTGATTTAAAACCGAAGATAGAAATTACTAATTTTTTAAAACCGGACGCAAGTAGACTAAGGGTAGAATCTGCTTCTATGCCGTCATATTTACTTAGAATCGAAGAGTTTAATGATATTATAAGCAACGCAAGTAAGTCAGAAATAATTAAATGTTTAAACAAAGGAGTATCATATAATGACGTTGTTGAATATTTAAAAAGAGCTAATACGAAAATGTTAGTTAGCTCTTTTTCTTTTATAGATGAAAATTTAAGAAATTATTTAAAACTAAGAGATACGGATAAAATTTCAACTTCTAAGAAAGTGTATTCTAGAAGGGTTAATTAAGTTTTTTTAAATCTTTTATTCTTTCTTCTGTTATTTTGCAATATTTTTTGTCTATATCAATTCCTATATAATTTCTTTCTAATTCCTTAGCGGCTAATGCTGTTGATCCAGCGCCGATAAAAGGGTCTAAAACTACCATCCCTTTATTGCTACTAGCCGTTATTAATCTTTTTATAAGTTTAGTTGGTTTTTGTGTTGGATGAAATCTTTTCTCTTTATAAAAATCTATATCGGTCCACACATCAGTGTACCCCATTTGAGGATTAAAAATTATTGATACATTTTCATAGGGCAGGGTAAAATCTAATATTTTTTGTAATTTATGCCAATACTCTTTTGTTGGTATTTGTTCACATATATTTTTGCCAGTATAAATACTCCACATTCCTCCACCATTACTTTTTACTCCTAGAAGTTCATTTATTTTTTTTGATGAAAGTTTTTTTGCCACCTGTCTTTCTTTTAGAAATGGTTTTATAAATTGTCTACTATCTTTATATAAATAAAGTATACTCTCTGTAACATTCGGAAATATTTTATAATTTTTTGTAGCTCTTCCGCTTACCGATCTCATGCCCTTATCTATAATTATCTGTTGTTTTAATGTAAATCCTATTTTTTGTAATTCTGGCAATAATAAAGCTAGTGTTTTAAAGTATCCAAAAAGATAAAATGTTTTTCCAAGTTTAAGAACCTTGTAGACTTCTTTAATCCACCCCTTGCTCCATTCTATATAATCTTGTTCTGTTCTCCATTGGTAATCCCATTTTTCATTTATAACCTTCCAATATGGTGGATCCGCCACTACTAAATCGACCGATTCTTTCGGTATTTTTTTTAGTTGCTCAACAACATCTCCGCAAAGTATTTTATTTAGTAGAATATTTTTATTTATCATAAATCAGTTTAGTTTATAGTTATATTATCACATATTAATGATTTTTGCATTAGTCTTATATTAGTATAATTTTCTTATCTCTCATAACTAATTTGCTTTCTAAACAACTTAGCACTTCACGCTTCTCAAGAATCGACCCCTCTCTAAGAACATATTTGGCATAGTTTCTCATATCTATGTCTTTTTGTTTATTAAAGTTTATTTCTGTTGCTCCAAGTATGCTTTTACTAAATTTGTAGTATCTTTCAATTTCTTCATTAAATTGGTTTTTTAAACCCAAATCATTTATATCTAGTTTATCAATAACTTGAGTTAACTGTTCAATCATTTCTTCTTCTCGAATATAGCCACCTGTACAATTAATGTTTCTCGATCTCGCACAGCCGTAATAAACATATCTTTTAACTGACCCATCAATTAGTTTTTTAAACTTTTCTTCAGCTGTTATGCCAGATCCACAATGGCCGCATTTTATTAATTTAGTAAAAGCAAATTCCTTACATTCATGTTTGGCTATATTGTCACGCTTTATTTGTTCATTAGCTTTGACATATAACTCTTTAGAAATAATTGGGTCATAGCTACCTTTATACCATTTATCACTACCAACAGGGTATTCAAATTCACCGCAGTAGAATGACTCTTTAATCATCATGTGAACCATACTAATAGTCATAAACTTATCATTTCTGGTTCTAAAACTCGTTTCTTCTTTTAACCACCTAAATACTTTTCGACCACTCCATTGTTCATTGGCTACTTTTTCAAATATTTGTTTTACTATCGGAGCTCGTTTAGGGTCAATAAAAACTTTCTTATCACCCTTGTCAGCGTATTTGTCATGTAAGTAACCAATTGGTGGTCTGCCTGGTCGCCAACCATGTTCACATTTAGCTCTTAGTCCTCGTTTTACATTCTCGCCTTTATGATCGTTTTCCAACTTAGCTTGAGAACCTAAAATCATTAATAAGAATTTCTCATTCGGACTATTGGTAAACTTTTGACCATGAGTTCTGATTTCTATAATTTTGCCCTGATCCATTAAATCAACTATTGCTCCAAGGTCGCCAGCGTTACGACTTAGTCTATCTGGAGCCCAACACAAGATGCCATTAAAGATATCCTTTTTAATGTCACTAATTAGCTTATTAAAAACAGGTCTTTGACCTGAGTCTTTAGCTGAGTGACTTTCTTTTCTAATCTCGGTTATTTGAATATTATCTCGAACTGCCATTTCGAGCATTTCCTTAATTTGAGAGTCGATTGAAAGTGCTTGCTTTTCATCTTCTTCTGTTGATTTACGAGCATAGAGGCAATACTTCATTTCAGTCGGTAAAACCTCTACATTGCTCCTGCTTTGCCCCTGGTTAGCCATTCTGGGCTCTAGGGCGGTACTTGTTTGGTTCATATGGTTGTTATTAATTACAACCAATTAATGACGCAATAGCATAGGGAAGTCTAGGCCTTTAAAGTAGACAAGCTGTTGGTAACTTTACTTTACTTTTAGGGTGTTTCGAGTTATATTTTAATTGCGAAACCACAATTGAATTTTCGAAAGACATGCTTAAAAACATGGTCTCTTGTATATAGCAAAGGGCACTCCGACCCTATACAAGAGGCAGTCTTTCGGGACACCAATTGTGGTTTCGCAACCAAGGTCGGGTGTCCTTTTTTGTTTTATTTGGGCATTTTGATCTTTTAAATATAAAAAAATATGCTAAAAGAAGATTTAAAAAAGATGCCCAAGAAGAAATTAATTGGTTTAATTTTCTTGGCTATTCTAGCCATATTATTATGGCAGGTTTCCATTCCAATCATTATGGTCTGGTTAATTTTTAAAAAAGCACCAACTACAAAACTTAATAAGTGGTTGTTAAGTATTTTATTGGTATTTATTTACATGGGTGTTGTTGGAACAATTACCTATAAAGAGGATAGTAGTAAACAAGCAAATAATAGTGTTAGTAAAGAAGTGGCTGTTAACAAAGTCGAAGATAGCGAAGCGATAAAAGCTAACGCTGAAGCTCAAAAACAGGCTAAAGAAGAAGCGTATAAAGCAAAAATTGAAAAAGATATTTCCGATTTAAAAAATTATAAAGCACTCGGTAGAGACAGTGTCGTTACTATAACCGCTGAAATAGGATTATTTTCCGTTTATGCTGAAGATATAAACATGGCTAAACGGAATTATAATGAAGATATTAAAAAATTAGGAACTGATGCCGAGGTTCTCTTGAAAAAAGTTCAAGTTAGAGAATTTCCGATAATACGTAAAAAATACGTTGATGTTATAAAAGGAAAACTCTGGGAAAATAATGTTGATGTTTACGCTATTGGCACAGGGAATTCAACGTTATCATTAGTTGGAGGTATATTTGCCAACAATAAAAATATAGTAGAAATGCATAGCAGTATTCAAGCTATGACCGAACTATTAAGATTTAAGAAAGTTGAATATAAATGGTATAGCGGTGATGATGGTTATTATTACACAAATGATAAAGCCAAATCTGACAGTGAATTTTAAAACCTAAAATAACTAGTTGTTTAGAACAAAGACGAGCAATTAATTAGCTCGTTTTTTGTTCTGAACTTCTTATCCTTTGAATTATTTTTTCTAGCTCCTGTTGATATTCTTCTTCGTTGCTTACTAATTTGCTGGGATTTTTCTTGGCGAATTCCAATATTTCTTTTAAATACTGACTCTCCTTATTAACAATCTCAACTTGGACTTCTTTAACCTTATCATCTAAATTTCTTTGTTTTTTATTTCTTCTTATTATCTCTGGGTCGTATTTGTTTATATAAAATTTAGCAGTATCAAGAGAAACTCTTTCGTCTTGGCTGCTTAATAACTTGATAAGCCTTAGTTTAGCTAAATCAAGAATAGATGCTTTTCCGAGCTTAGTCGCTTTTTGAAAGGCCAGTTTAAAAGATTTGTCTTCTTCGAGCCATCTATATAAAGTCGAACGAGCAACTCCATTTTGCTTACAAGTGTAACTAACAATAGGATTTTTCTGAAGTTCCTCTAGTATCTTTTTTTGTAATTCTTCCTTGGGTAGGCTCATAGTTTTATCGCTGTTTGTCCTGTTACTTTTTCCCAGCGTTTAATTATTGTTAGACAATGAATTGGATCAAGCTCTACCATTCGGCACTTACGACTTAAATGTTCGCAGGCAATTAATGTCGATCCACTACCACCAAAACCATCGAAAACAATCTCATTCAGGTTACTGCTATTTAAAATTAACTCTCGAAGTAAGGGCACCGGTTTCATTGTTGAGTGGAGTTTACTTCTGCTTGGTTTAGGATAAAACAAAACACTTTTAGCCTTAGACTTTCTGAATAAGTGAGTGCCATGCCAGCCATAAGCAATTAGTTCGTGTTGCGGTAAGTAATCTAGCCGACCAATAACCGCTTGAGATTTTACCCAAATCAAAAGTTGCGATAGTTTAACGCCACTTTCTTCCATAGCTTCTTTAAGTGAGAAAATCATTTTGTCACAATTAAAGATGTAAAAATTATTTTTAGACTCCAAGAAGGGAATAATAGCCTTAAGCCAGGCGACACTAAATTTAAGATAATCATCACTGTTACTAATGTTGTCATTAGCAATAACTATTGGACATGACAATTCGTGATTAAAACCATTTTTGCTCTCAACGTAAGAAACACCGTAAGGGGGGTCACTTAGTGCTAGTCTAACCTTGTCATCTCCTAGTAACTTTTGAAGTAATGTGTGGTCGCTAGAACTGCCACAAGCAAGCTTGTGCTGACCTAAAATGAAGATATCACCCTCTTTTATTTCAGTATCTTTCATAGGTTTATTTTTTGAGCCATTAACTGGGCTTTTTTACCTGTTAGTTTTTCAAAACGATTAATTATTAATTGGCAAAATATTGGATTAATTTCCGAGAGATAAGCTCGACGATTTAATTGTTCGCAGGCAATCAGTAAACTGCCAGAACCGCCAAATACATCAAGAACTATGTCGTTGACTTTAGTACAGCGTCTTAGTGGTCTTTCATGCAGGGTACTAGGTTTTTGGGTTGGATGTTCGTATTCACTTCCTGGTAACCTTTTTTCTAACCAAATATCCAGTTGATCTAAAATATCTTCAATACCTCTATTACCAACGCCAACCTCAGGATTCAATACTTCACCTAAGTTTTTAATAGGAGCTAGATAAGGATTTCCCATTGTTCCGTATATACAAGGCTCATACATTTTGTTAAATGCTGTTTTAGGGGTTAGGTTTAATCCATTTTTAATCCAAAGACAGACCCGTTTATTCTTGATTCCTATTTCTTTAAATAATTCTTGAACTAACCAGATATAACCTGAATCACAATATGAAAAAAAGTGTAAATCTGACTGACAAAAATTTAATGTATTTAAGAAAATTACTTTTAAAAATTCCTTATATTCAACATCACTCTTTTTATCATTCACATTGCCGCCATAGTTGCCCTTGCCACCAAGCCCCTTATTGTAATTCAAATTTACATTAAAAATTGGGTCAGTGTAGACCATGTCTGCCTTATTACCAGCCATTAAAGCTTCAAGAGTTTCTTTATTGCTAGAGTCACCACAAATTAAGCGGTGACTGCCTAGTTGATACAAATCACCCAGCTTAATGTCGGTTGTTTTAGCTTCTTCTAATTCTTTATCTTCATTAAAATCATCTTCACCTAAATCCAGACCATCGTCCCAGTTTTCACTTAACTCTAACTGAGTAAACCCAACATCAAGCAATAAATCAGTTTCGAATGCTTTTAAAATATCGTAATCAAATTCACCAGTATTTTTGTTTAGTCTTAAGTTTAATTCTTTTTCTTTTTTCTCGTCTAAATTAACGTAGACCACAGACACTTCTTTATGACCAAGCTTTTTTAATATCTTATAACGTTGGTGACCGCCGATAATAATATTTTCTCGGCCGGGGAAGTTATTTACAATTAGAGGATCAACTACGCCAAAACGTTTTAGGCCTTCGGTTAAATCTTCCTCTTGTTTTTCAGTCATTTTTCGAGGATTGTACTCGGACATTTTTAACTCATTGATTGAGACTGATACAATCTCGAGTTTTTTGTTTTCTGCTGTCATAGTTTTATAGCTAATTAATAATTACCAAATAAAAAAAGACAAGCTACAACAATGTGAAAACATTATCGTTGGCTTGTCTGGGTTGTTCCCTCAACAAGAAGGTGGTCGATTTTTAAATTATTCTTCTATCGTTTAAATAATACTTGAAATACAAATAGAACTTAACCAGCGGGAGGGAATGAGTCGTTACCAAAGCTATCTTTATCCCTAATCTTATTATCCATGCCATGGATTACTAATTCGGATTCATTATTTCTAGCTAAACCTCTTCCGTAAGCGATAGCTTCTTTTTGGGTGTCGAATAAGCGGGAGGCTTTGTCGTCGCCAGCACCTATCGTTGCCCAGTCACCATTAGCTCTATGAGTTACGTGAATATTTTTACTCATATTATTGGAATTAATTATAAGTTTTTAATTTATAATAAAAGTATAGCAAATGATTTTTGTCTTGTCAAGCTTTAAAACACTTGTGATTGTTAAATACTCTTGACACTAATTATAATATCGAGTAATATTGAGGTAGTTAAGCTAACTTTACTAAATATATGCATAAAATACAACAAGCAATTTTAGAACTTTCAAGTAAAAAAAATATTGCAAAATTGACACTTAGAGAGATCGGTGAAGAAATTGGTGAACCAAGTTCACCACAAAAAATAAAACATCACCTTGGACAATTAGAATCAAAAGGTCTTTTAAGAATAGACCGTGATAAAGAAAAAACATTCGGTGTAAATAATGCTCCTAAAAAGAGTGGAATTATCGCTGTACCAATCTTTGGGGCTGCTAATTGTGGAGAGGCTACAATATTTGCCGATAATAGAGTTGAGGGTTATTTAAGAATTTCAGAAAAGATGCTTACTAAGAAAAAAAACATTTTTGCTATTAAGGCGGTCGGTACATCAATGAACAAAGCATCGATTAGTAATAACAGTATTGATGATGGTGATTATGTAATCATTAATTCTGAGAACAAAAATCCTAAAAATGGTGAGTATGTTCTTTCCGTTATTGATGGGGTAGCTAATATCAAGAAATTTAAACAAGATCCAAAGACTCAAGTCGTTACCCTAAAATCAGAATCAAGACAAGATTACCCACCAATTATAATACATCCCGATGATTTTGGAAGTTATTCTATTGCTGGCGTTGTATCACAAGTTATTAAAGTTTAATTTAAAATAATATGGTAAATGTTTTTGATGGTAAAGAAATAAATACAGCCTCCCTGAGAGACTGTCAGGTTGGGGCATATGAGTCTATCCTGGCTCACTTTAGCGGAGATGATGTAGAAAAACACGTTCTAATTCAATTGCCAACTGGCACTGGAAAGTCAGCTCTTATAGCAACAGCTCCTTTTGGATTGGCAAAAAACAAAGTATTAATAATTACACCAAATTTAACTTTATCTAAACAGTTGGAAGATGACTTGGATATAAGTGGTAATCCAGAGGGTAATGTTTATAAAAAACTTGATATTTTAAACAAAGAAGTTCTCGGTAACCCAGATTTTTTTGTTCTTAAGCTTGAAGATAAAGCAAATTATTCTGATATCGACGAACATCATATTATAATTTCTAATTTCCAACAACTTGGTGATTTAGAAAAATGGTTTAAAGGCAGAGAGGATCTTATAGATTTAATTATTATTGACGAGGCACATCATCAGATGGCTGATACTTATCAGAATGTTATTAATTTTTTTAAAAACGCAAAAATAATTAGTTTAACGGCCACTCCATTTAGATCCGATGGCAAAAAAATAGTTGGTAAAAATATTTATACATATCATTTTAGTGACGCTGTAAAAAAGGGTTATATTAGAAACATAAAAGTTAACAATGTTACCCCAAAAGAGATTTCTTTATCATTTTCCGATGAAGATAATAAAATTTACACGCTAGATGATATTATTGGGATGAAAGAGGAAGCGTGGTTTAGAAAAAATATAGCATTATCTTCAGATTGTTGCGATTCGATTGCAAGAAAGTCTTTCGAAAAATTACAACAATTAAAAAAAGATTTTCCAAACTCATCGCATCAAATTATTGCTTCAGCTATGTCATTAAGACATGCTAGAGAATTTGTAAAACCAGCTTTTGAAAAATTAGGATTAAGAGTTGGATTGGTTAGTTCTTTCGATAAGTGTACCAATCCTGAAACGTTTGAGAAATTAAAACAGAATAAAATTGATGTGATAATTAATATTGGTATGCTAGGCGAGGGCTTTGATCATAAAAAATTAGGAGTCGCTGCAATATTTAGACCATTTGCTACATTAAATCCTTATATTCAGTTTATTGGTAGAGCTATAAGAAAAAATGACGACACTAAATATTGCTACATTGTGTCTCACTTAGGACTTAATCAATCTAAGAGGTTTGAGGAATTTAAATTATTTGATAACGAAGATAGGGATTTTTTGGAAACACTTTTAAGTGACACTAGTAATCCAGGCGGTAGTTTTGGTGGTGAATTATCTTTTGTTGATGAAGTTGATAATTCAGAAGATGATAATACTATTGTAATTAAAGAGCTTGGTGAAGAATCTATGGATTTTGAGTCAGAGTTTGTGAAAGATGATGAAAAAATTATAGAGCAAATTGATAAATTAAGTGAAGAAGCTAGGTTAAGACTTATTGAAAAAATAAATTTAAAATATGATTCAATAAAATTTGAAAAGAAAAAAAGTCTTAAACCTGTTGAAAAAAGAAGGGCGGCTAAGTTACTATTAAATGAAAAAGAAAAAAGCGTGGCTTCTGATATAATAAAAAAGTTAAATTTAAAAATTAGAAATAGGGATTTCAATCCAATGTTTGCTAATTTTACTTGGGTGAAAAAGAAAGTTAGTAAAATGTTAAACGAAAAGGCGAAAATTAAGAGCAGTCAAAGAAATAGTTTGTCTAATCAGCAACTAGAAGAAATAGAGGAAAAGAAATATCTTCAGGAAATAAAAACAGAATGTTTAGATTATTTTTCTAAAAAAATACAAGAAAAAGCGAGTAAATAACTGTGTTAAATAAATTGTGGCAATAAAAGTTGTATTATTAATAAATTGTAATTAAAATATTCTATTTTGTGTTTATTGTTTATGAACATCTTTTTATAAAGTAAAAAATTGTATGAGTAATGAGTCACTAGAATTTCATATAGAGTCCAATGATTATTTCGGGACTCTTGCAACCATTATATCATTATGGAATCAGCTTGGTAAAATGCCAAGAAAAGAAGCAGATGAGGTTGTAAATGATCTATTATTTCTTCATAAATACTATAAGTTGAGTAGAAAATAATTTTTATGTTTTTAAATAATATATCTAAAAAAGACAATGATATAGAAAACGTTAAGAGCATAAAGAAAGCGGTCGATTTTCAGTTATCTGAATTAATAAGACGTAGAAAAGAATTTGATGAAAATCTTTTTCAGGTTACAGCTTTTATGTTAGAGAATATAAGTGATGCAATGGCATCAGTTATTACTTTACATAAAAATCATTTTAAAAGTAGTTTAATTATCGCAAGAAACATACTAGAAGATTCAATAAATTTACAGCACATATATAAATCAGATTTAGAAAGGAAAGCTTTAAATCATATGGCTTTCTCGCAAAAAGAAATTTTAAAGAGAATTAAAGAATATGGTTACGAAATGCCAGATGATTTAAAAGGTAGAATATTAAAAAATCAAGAAAAGGTTGATCTATACAAACCTACTGGTACAAAAAAGAATTACTGGGATGGACTATCAATGAAAGAAATTATCGAATCACTTGGCTATAAGCGAATGTATTCAGATTGGTATGTAAGATTATCTAGCTATATTCATTCTCAGTATAAAAATAAAATTGATATAAATTCAAATAGTCCTTATGCAACCTTTTTGAGGGAGTTAATTTTTAGAGATTTAATGATTAATATATTACAGTCATTAAAATCGATAAATGAAAAACTAGACTTAATCGAGGGTGCTTTTATTTTTGATGATTATCCAAAAAAAGGCTCAACCCTTTTCTTTACTATTGATAAATAAAAATGAATATCTATAAACACCTACAACCAGAACAATATTACATCGACTTACACGATAGAATAACGGTTGATATTTTACGTCGTTTAGAATCAGCTCCATTTAAAAAACCTAAAGGGGATTTTTCTGAAGAAGATGCTATTAGAACGGTTAATGCTGTTAATGGGATGTATTTATATTTTCAAAAAGGTGATAGATATCTTAAAAAGAAAGAAGATATCGCTAAATGGATGGAAGGGGATAGAGAAAAAGACAAAAGAGTAGAACAGACCGAGCCATTTAGTGGCATAATGTGTCCAAAATGTAAAAAAGAAATGGAATTAGTGTCTAAAGACTTGATTGAGACAACATCGATAAATTCGGTGTTGTTTTTGTATGATTGTAAAAGTTGTGATAATAGAAGGGCTTTTTATGAAAACGGAGAAGAATATGAATCTAAACCAGATAAGTGTCCTAAGTGCGACACTGATATGATTAAAAGTCATAAAAAGACTAAAAGTGCTATTACCACTTTATCAACTTGTCCTAAGTGTAAGCATATAGATAAATACGTCTATGATTTAACCGAAAAGGAAAAAGAAGTAGACCTGAATTTTGAAGCTGATAGAAAGAGGTTTTGTTTGTCTGAAGAAGAAGGTCAAGAATATATCAGAGCTTTAGAAAATATGGATCGCTTTAAAAAAGTTATGGATGATATTGAAGAAAGACATAAAAATAAAGAAGTTTATGATAAAGTCGCTAAACTCAAGAAATTACCAATAGGCGAAATAAAAAGAATAATGATTGAAGTCTTGGAAAAAGATGGCTATGGTGACCTTCAGTTCGATAAACCAGAAATGGGCAGATTTGTTGCCGTTCCTTTTACAGCTCAAGATAATAAATTAGATAGAAGTGAGTATGATAGCCGTCACAAGTTAAAGAAAATAATCGACACCATATTAGCTGACACTAATTGGCGACTTATGAGTGACGGAATTAGCTATCGTATGGGTTATGTTAGTGGTAAAATAAGGGGGTATGAAGGGGAAGAGGAATTATTAAAGATTGTTTAATTTTTTTATTAAGAAATAATATTAAGTTATGTTAAATTTAAAAAATAAAATTATTTGGTTACCGTACTTAACTGCAATTTTTATTTCTGTGTTATTCTTTTTTTTAAGTGGCAAAAATAGCGGAACTCTGTTTGGTGATTTGTTCATCAATCTTTCTGCTTCATTTATTGCAATACCGTTGGTATTAATATTTATAGATACTTTTCGTGATCAAATAGATAAAAGTCTTAAAAAAGAATTATTTAATTATGTAAAGAAGAATATAGACAATGATATTTTGAGCTCTCTTTCCCATATAAATAAACTTTTTAACATACCATCATTACCAATTAATAATCCAATGTTTAATATGGTTACTGTATTATTAAAATTGGATAATAAGGCGGTAATAGAAATGGTTACACATATATCACCATTAGGTTTTCAGATATTTAAAGATTGGGGAGATACAAATAAATATTTTTCTGATGCCCTTCAGAATCCACTGGCATTAAAAGTTTTTAATACTAAACAACTTATCACTCTAATTCAATTGTTAAAAGCTATTCAGATATTTGAAAACAATTTAAAAACTGAAGATAACTTTAAATTTATCACTGATAAATCTGATAAATTCAAAATAGCAAAAGGAACGGATATAAACTTTCGTAATGTGATTTTGCCTAATCGATGGGTCTTGCTTGAAAAAACACAAAAAAATGATGAACACATTGTTAGAGATTTTGGAGATTTCGATCAATATTTTGAGAATAAACTTATAAGTCAATATGAAATAACAGAAATTGGTAAATTAAAAATAATAGAAGATATTACTATGATATTTAATCTAGTTAATCAATGGCTTAGTTTAACAGGAAATGAGTTCATTATTGATTCAAATAAGTTTAGAGGAACGATAATTGAAAAAAGACCAAAAATAAATTTATGAATAATTTTTTTATAGCTTATTTCCCATATATTTCCTTAAAAGATGTTCCGGAAATAGATTTTGGTTTTGCTAAAGTATGGAATTTTGATTTAAAGAAAAATGATTATATTACAGACCAAAGATTATTAGAAAAAATTGAAAAAATAATAAATGTTAATGTTGAGTTATGGTCAGGTAGCATTAGAAATGTTGGGATAATCTCCGTTGGTTCTATTGACTTTAGAGAATATAATGAAGAAGAAAATGAAATAATTAGACAGATTAGACATATTTTATTTATTTCCTTTATAGCAAAAAATAATACAGTGAGACCTGGTCCTAATGTCGGATTTTCTATGGCTACCGCTGAAAATTTTGATGTTATTTATCAAAACTTTTCCTTGGATGGAGAAAACTTTTCCGAGCAAACTGGAGAAATAATAAATATTAATGCTGGTGGATATAATTTTTCAAGAACAAAATTTCAAAAACCACGGTATATTCAAAACCCGTTTAGATTTAATATAGATTTGGAAATGTTTGATGGGGTATTAAAATTACGTTTAGATAAACCATTGGTATTTAGGAAGGTTTTAAATGCCATTCAGATTTTTATGGAGAGTTATTACAATACTCCATATTTAAGTAGAAATGCCAGGGTGCTATTAAACGCCAGTGCGTTTGAAATTGTACTGTCATTGCCAGAGATTCAGCAAAGAAAAGTTTTTAAAGAAAAGATTAAAAAATTAATATCATTTGATGGAGAACGGGAGTATTCTTATTGGACTAAAATAGGGAAGCAGAGCAGAAAACTTAAGGGAACTATTGTTGAGATTTGGGCAGACAAGTTTTATAGCTTAAGGAATAGTATTATCCACGGAAACAATCTGATACCTCAAGATTTTATATTCAAAAATTTTCAATATCATTTAGATATATCTTGTTTAGTTTTTATTATTTTGTTAAAAAAGCAATTTGAAAAGAGTCTTGGTAATGATTATGAATGTAATTATGAAATAAAATGGGATAAGTGGATTGATGAATTCCCAATTAATAAAGAAAATCAAGGTTTTGTATATTCGATATCAACAAGAAGATTATTTGAAAAATTTATAAAGAAACATAAGTTAAAATAATAATACTATAAAATTAAATTATTTTTTTATGAACTATTCTGATATATTAAAAAATGCTCCAAGATATTTATCAATGAGATATAACTCTTTAAATAATTATGTTTGGGAAAATTTATTTTCAGAAGATTACAGAAAGAAAATCTTGTCCAAGTTTGATACAGCTAGCGAAAGAAAAATAGAGTATGCAAGAATGAAGTCTCTATCTGACGAGGCTACAATTATAGTTTTTATATTTGTTATTAGAACTTTTTTTTCAGAAGGATCTAGGATGGCTAAAAATACAGTTGATGCTTTAAAAGAATTTAATATAAACGGATTTAATTTGGGAAAAACTGTTTTTTCTGATAGAAATGAAAATGTAGTTTTAGGTGATGAATTAGCTAATAAATTGTTTAATATTCTTAATGATAAAGCAAGAGCAGTAATAGTAGACTCTGACCATATTTATGAAATTTTAGAAAAATATAGAATAATACGCGATGAAATATATGAGTAATTATTTATTTGATCAAGAGAAGGCAAAAAAAGAACTATTAAAATTTTTTAAAAAAGAAAAAACTAATTTAAATTCTTTTGGTAATAAAGTTAATCAAACTTTTGAGGCCTATACTTTAATAAAAACAGTAGAATGGTTTAAAGATAATGGATGGTCTATTAGAATAATTAATCCTAAAATTAATGGTAGTAAAAAATTCAATTTAAAATTTTCCACCAGAGGTGCTCCGTCTAAGTATAGTCATTTTATTTGTGATAAAGACGGTAAAAGATGCCAAATAAGACATCAATTAAGAGTGACTACGAGAGCTTACAAAGAAAAAAATAAACATGATTCAAATATTTGTTGCGATATTGTTATTATGGACGATGTTGATTTGAATGATTATTCAACTGATACAGCGTTGCCGAACGTTAATCTTATTTCTTTTGGCGAAGTAAAACATATGAGTGCTTTTGCGGAGCTTGTGGCTGGTTTTATAGGAATGGTTTATGAGTTGCAGCCCGATAGATTAAAAAAAATTAGAACCAAAAAATTTATTACCAATGATTTGATCTCTCCTTACATGAATGTAAGCGGTTATTTGTACAAAACAGCAAAGGGTTTAAATGAAACGATTGAAAAAAGAAAATACGATATCGATATATATTCTCATGAAAGACCGCTTTAGTTTACATGATAAAAAATACCGCCCTCGACCTAGGCGGTATTTTATATAAAAACTCTAAATTATTTTGCCCTGTATTGCCCGCATTTCTGCGATTGTGACAAACAAAATAAAATAGAGTAATTATCTTCGGTGTTGTATCTGATCAACCCTATTTTCTTCTAAATACTTAAGTATATCCTTCTCAGAGAAGCGGAGAAGTCCATTTATCTTGTAGAATGGAATCTTGCGCCCCTCTACAATCCTATAAGCCGTGGTTTGTGATATATTGAATATCTTACTCAGTTCTTTAATTGATAAGAGCTTTAAATCCCTTAGATTATCATCATTCATATAGTTGTAATTAGTTTGTTTGTTCTTGTGCTATTATTTTATCATTTTGTCAACTTTGATACAAATTAAACCCTTTTATAGTGTCCCATTTGTCCCATTTTTAATTCCAAGTAGTCGACCGACCCCCGTTATTTTGCCTTATATAAATCGCTTGAAAACCCCTTATAAGTCGCTAGATTCTTGGTTCGAATCCGACCCTGGGAGCCAACACATTTTTGGTGTAGTAGACCGAGATATTTCGTCTAATATCAGCCAAAAAACAAAGAAACTCAGTTTACGCTGAGTTTTTTTGTTGGAGTCAAATGAATGAAAAGAGCCGTAAATAAAGGAGATTATTAGTTCTAGTCCGAGGTCTGTTAAAAATCTTTACTTTATGTTTACAAATACATAAATTCTTGATAAGTTATAAGTAAAGTTTTACTATATGAAAAATAAAGAAAAGATAAAATCTCAGATTGGAGAAAACTTAAAAACACACCGATTGAAGTGCGGTTTTTCACAAGAGTCTCTGGCAGAAAAGGCTGGCGTTACTTTGCATACAATTTCAAAAATAGAAGCCGGAGCAACAAGCGATCCGAGAGTATTAACACTTGAAAAACTTGTTAAGGCTTTAAATATTAAAATTGATGATTTGTTAAAATAATATGCCAAAAATAAACGAGTCTACTACACGACAAGAAATTATTGATAAGAGATTAGCTAATGCTGGCTGGGATGTAAAAAATCCAGCGCAGGTTACGGCTGAACTTAATATTTGGGTTGGTCTACCAGATGGAATTAAAGAACCAGAACATGAATATCAAGGTTTTCAATTCGCAGACTATGCTCTGCTCGGTGATAATGGATATCCATTAGCTATTGTTGAGGCTAAAAAAACTTCAAAAGATGCTCGAGTTGGCCAAGAGCAGGCCCTTCAGTATGCTAAAAATATTCAAAAAAATTCCGGTAAAGATATTCCATTTGTTTTTTATACCAATGGTCATGATATTTATTTTTGGGATACAGAAAAATTTCCACCTCGTAAAGTATATGGTTTCCCAACAAAAAAGGATTTAGAAAGAATGTTGTTTTTGAGAAAAAACGAAAAACCATTATCACAAGAGTTAATTAATCGTGATATCGCTGGTCGTCCTTATCAAATTGAGGCTATTAGATCAGTATTTGAAAATTTAGAAAAGGGGAGGAGGAAATCTTTACTAGTAATGGCGACAGGGACAGGAAAGACTAGAACTTGTGCTGCCATGATGGATTCCTTGATGAGGGCTAATCGAGTTCAAAAAGTTCTATTTTTGGTAGATAGAATTGCTTTAAGAAACCAGGCGCTTGATGCTTTTAAGGAATTTCTGCCTAATGCTCCGGTGTGGCCTAAGGTTGGCGAGCACGATATTGTCACCGATAGAAGAATTTATTGTGCGACTTATCCAACAATGTTAAATATTATTGAGGATAAGGATTGTCCTTTGAGCCCACATTTTTTCGATATGATTGTGGCCGACGAAAGTCATAGATCAATTTACAATGTCTACAAAAACATTTTTGATTATTTCGATACCATTCAACTTGGATTAACAGCTACACCCAAAGACGCCGTTGAGCATAACACTTTCGGTTTATTTGAATGTGAGGACGGAATCCCGACTTATGCTTATCCGTATGAAGATGCTATAAATAATAAACCACCTTACCTTTGCGACTTTGAAGTTATGAAGGTGCGTACTAAATTTCAAAAAGAAGGTATCAGAAAAGATAACATTTCTATTGGTGAGCAGCAAAAATTACTTGCCGATGGTAAAGAGCCTGCCGAAATAAATTACGAGGGCAGCGAAATTGAGAAGAAAGTTACTAATAAGGGGACTAACGCTCTCATCGTTCAGGAGTTCATGGAGGAATGTATAAAAGATGATAGTGGAACTTTACCTGGAAAAACCATTTTCTTTGCCATGACAATGAGGCATGCCAGAAGACTTCAAGAAGTTTTTGATGATTTATATCCAGAACACAAAGGTAATATTGCTAAAGTTATAGTTTCCGATGATTCGAGGGTATATGGTAAAGGCGGTTTACTTGATCAATTTATTAATAATGATTTTCCTCGTATCGCCATTAGTGTCGATATGCTTGATACCGGCATCGATGTACGAGAATTAGTTAACTTGGTTTTTGCCAAGCCAGTTTTTTCATACACAAAGTTTTGGCAAATGATAGGCCGCGGCACTAGATTATTGGAACCAAAAAAAATTAAACCTTGGTGTAAAGTAAAAGATAAGTTTCTTATAATTGATTGCTGGGAAAACTTTGAATATTTTCAGATGAATCCAACGGGTAAGATTGATAAACCGTCAAAACCGATTCCCGTCAGACTTTTTGAAGCTAAATTGCAGAAGCTAAATATTGCACAAGCACAAAACAATGAAAATCTTTTACAATCAACTATTAATAAGTTAAAAGATGATATTTCTAAACTTCCGCAGAATAACGTTGTTGTTCTAGATGCCAAGAGTAAGTTGGAAAAAATAGATGATACTTTTTGGCAAAAACTCAATGATGATAAAAAACTTTATCTCGAAAAAGAAATTGCTCCATTAATGCGCACAAGAACGGGTGAAGACTTTAAGGCTATGAGCTTTGAATTAAAGGTGCTGTATTATTCGATAGCAAAATTAGAAGAACAATCCGATTCAGATAAAAAAGTTAAAACCTTAGAAGAGGTTATTGTTGAAATGGTTTCTGATTTGCCTTTGTCAGTCAATATTGTTGCGAAGGAGAAATCTCTTATTGAAGAGGTTTTACATAATGGCTATCTGGAGAAAGCTGATGAAGCAGGCTTGGAAGTTTTAATTGAAAAAATTGCGCCATTAATGAAGTATCGAGAGGAAGGAATAAAACCTGATCAGGATTCTTTAGATCTTCGTGATATCACCAGTGAGAAAGAATATATTAAATTTGGTCCAGCTCATGAACGTATCACTATTCAAAAATACCGTGAAAAAGTAGAAGCACTTATAAAGAAACTAGAAGAAGAAAATGAAATATTGCATAAAATAAAAGAAGGAGAAAAAATTACCCAGAATGAGGTCGAGGAGCTGGCAAACACTTTGGCGGAATATGAACCATATCCAACTGAAGAAAATTTACAAAAAGCCTATGATGCTCGTAGGGTAAAGTTTTTAGATTTAATTAAGTATATCATGGGTATTGGCGGCTTAGTTACATTCTCCGAAAAGGTGTCGGAAGCTTTTGCCGAATTCATTGCTGAACACAATACTCTTGCTCCAAATCAAATTCAATTTTTAATTGTGCTTCGTGATTTTATAATCAATAATGGTGAGCTAACTAAAAAAGATCTTGTTAGCGAACCGTTTACTAAACTTCACGCTCGTGGTTTCTTGGGTGTATTTACTCCAAAAATGCAAAGCGAAATATTAATATTGACTGATAAAATTTTGCAACATGCCTAAGATAACATCACATCAGAATAAAATGCCAGATATATCAGGATTAATGACAGCCGTGGGATGTTATTTAGCATCTTCTTTGGCAGGTAGTTTTCAATCTCGCGGGTATGATAAAAATAAAAATACTTTAATAACAAGATTTGTAACATTAATAGATAAAGCAAAATACGAATATTTAATGGCAAGAGAAGCGGTAAGTGAAGAGATTGAAGAAAAAAGCATGACCTATGAAGAAATTATTAAAAGAGGAGACGGTCAATATTTGTATATTACTAGCATTACAAATCATTTGGAAAATTGTATTATTACTTTAGGTATTTTATTTAAGTTATTAAAAAGGTTGGATGAGTCCACTTATGAGGAATTAAATACTAAAAATATAACAGATATTAGAAATAGTATTATTCACATTGAGGATAGAATCACGCAAGGGATAAATGGAGGGATTATTTTAAAAATAAATGAAGAGGGAACATTAATATCTCTTTTAGATCATGAACTTTTTATATCCGATCTCGCCGAGGTTATTAAAAAATTAAATTTTTACATTCGTAATTTATTGTAAATATGTTAAACACAACACTCAAATCATCAATTGGTCGTCTTTGGGATAAGTTTTGGAGCGGCGGTATTTCTAACCCGCTTACCGCTATTGAGCAAATATCTTATTTGCTTTTTATGAAACGTCTAGACGAAATGGATATAAAAAAACGTCAGGATGCTGAATTTACGGGCGAAGCCTATAAATCAATTTTTATTGGAGATAAAGATGGTTGTCGCTGGAGTCATTTTAGACAAATGGAGGGCGGAGAAATGTTGGTTCATATTCAGACAAAAGTTTTTCCATTTTTGAAAACAATTGGGAAAGAAGAGAGTCCTTTTGCCAAGCACATGGGCAATGCAGTTTTTATAATTTCTAAACCATCGCTATTGGTTGAAGCAGTAAATATTATTGATGAGATTTTTGAAGAAATAGCTAAACAAGAATCACGCGGTCAAGGATTCCAAGATACCCAGGGAGATATTTACGAATATTTACTTTCAGAAATAACTAGTGCTGGTAAGCTTGGCCAATTTCGTACTCCTCGTCATATAATTCAGCTTATTTGTGAACTTGTTGATCCAAAATTAGGTGATACTATTTGTGATCCAGCTTGCGGCACAGGTGGATTTTTGCTTGGTGCATATCAACACATTATTACCACGCACACCAGCAAGGAGCATCGTCAAACTGATGAAAATGGTTTAACTCGAGGGGGTCTGGGTGATAAATTGACTGACGAACGACAATGGACTCATCTTAAAGAAAAAACATTCTATGGTTATGATATGGACGAAAGTATGGTGCGTATTGGTCTTATGAACTTAATGATGCACGGAATTTCTAATCCGAACATTGAGCAAAAAGATACATTATCAAAGAAATATGACGAGGATAATTACTTTGATGTAATTATGGCTAATCCGCCTTTTAAGGGTAGTATTGATAAGGGCGATATTAATGAATCTCTTTCGTTGGCGACCACAAAAACAGAATTACTGTTTATAAATAGAATTATTAAATCTCTTAAGATTGGCGGGAGGGCTGGTGTTATTGTGCCAGATGGCGTTTTATTTGGATCAAGCACGGCTCATAAACAGGCACGCAAAATGTTGCTCAATGATTGTGAACTTCAAGGTATTATTTCTATGCCAAGTGGAGTATTTAAGCCATATGCTGGAGTAAGTACTGCGATTCTAATTTTTGTAAAAGGTGGTGAAACAGAAAAAGTTTGGTTTTACGATATGCAATCTGACGGCTACACGCTGGATGACAAGAGAAGTAAAATTAATGGTGGTGGTGATTTGCCTGATATTGTGACAAAATGGAAAAATCGCAAAAACCAGACGGAAAATAAAAAGAATAGCAAATTCTTCTATGTTGACAAGAAAGAAATAGAGGAAGCTGATTTTGATTTAAGTATTAATCGTTATAAAGTTACTGATTATGAAGAAGTGATTTATGAAGATCCAAAAGTTATTTTAAAAAAGATTGAAAAATTAGAACAGGAAATTATTAGTATTCTCGGTGGTTTAAAAAATTTGTAATTATGACATTAGTATCTATAACAAAAGCGGTTAAAATAAAGAATCAACGCGTTAAGCCATTTAATGGAGAAAGAGACTATATGGCGACAGGTGGACTCGTTGGCACTGAAATAAAAACTGAAAAAGTAACATATAAAACAAAGCCGAGTCGAGCAGATCTTTTGGTTTCCAAAAACCAGTTGATTGTCGCACGAATGAAAGAGACAAATAAGGTTTTGTTAATTGATGAAAATAATTGTGATTTAATTGTGTCAACTGGATTTTTAGTTTTGGATGTACAGATTGGCTGGCATCCAGGTTTTTTGTATCATTTTTTTGTATCTAAATTTTTTCAAGATCAAAAAGATAAACTATCTATTGGAGCTACACAAAAAGCTATAAACAATGAAAAGTTTAAAGAAATTATTATTCCTGAATTATCATTCGAAGATCAAGAACGCATTGCAAAAATACTTGATGAGGCGGACGCGCTTCGCCAAAAACGAAAACAAGTAATTGGACTCTTGGATCATTATTTAAAGTCGGTTTTTTGGGAAATGTTTGGTGATCCGGTGAAAAATGAAAAAAAATGGACAAAAAAAACTGGGGAAGAATATTGCGAGAAACTTACTGTCGGAGTTGTTATTAAGCCGGCCTCTCATTATGTGGAAAAAGGTGTTATAGCTTTGCGATCTCTTAATATTCGACCAAATAAAATTACATTAAATGATTTAGTATATTTTTCTTCAGAGTCGCACAAAAAATTGCTTTCAAAATCAAGACTGAATGAGGGGGACGTGGTTTTTGTTAGAACCGGAGCGACGGGAACAGCGGCAATAATTCCAAAATCATTAGATGGGTGTAATTGCATCGATTTGATAATTACTAGACCAAAAAAAGATTTAATGCATCCTATTTATTTATGCTATTTTTTTAATTCTGATTTTGGGAAAAGATTGGTTTTGTCAAAAAATGTCGGCGGTATTCAACAGCACTTCAATATCGGTGCTTTAAAAAAAATGGAAATCCCGTGTCCTCCATTTTTACTTCAGGAAGAGTTTGCGGTGTTAGTTGAAAAAGTTGAGTTACTAAAAGAAGTTATGTTGACCCAATTTAAAGAATTAGAAATTCAATTTCAAGCCTTGATACAAAAAGCGTTTAAGGGTAAATTGTAATTTAAATATGGATGAAATATTTGCACAATACTATGAGGATCTGCTCCGTGCTCAGTATAGGGTATCAGAATTTGTGCAACAAAACTTGCCAAGAGGAACAATCCGAGAAGATTTCTTGCGAGATATTGTATTAAAAAGGAAGGAATCGTTGCGAGGTAAGAAAGGAGTTGTTGTTAAAAATGGAACGCAGAGCGGAGAATGTGATTTGATACTTCACGATATTTCAGCAACGACAAATCCATTGGGCGACCAGATAATGATTGAACCGCGATATTGCAAACTCGTTTTGGAAATAAAATCTAATGCTAGCGGATCTGATATAAAAAAAACGAACAAGAATTTTGAAAAAATAAAAACGATTGATCCTGATATAAAACCGCTTTGTGGATTGTTTTGCTATAATACCGTCCTTGAGAAAAAGACAATTTTAAATCGATTTGGGTGGTCTTATGATAAAGATTTGGAAAGTTGGAAAGAAGATGCAGGTAAAAGATTGGAATATCCATATGTTGACTTTATTGTTTGTATAGCTTGTTTAGAAGAGGATTATGAATGTATTGAAAAACAATTTTTTCTAATTAAAGATAATGAATCTGGAAGATATATTTTAAGATCAGAATACCCAATAATTAGAAATTTTTTTGGAATTACTGATATTTTGTAAAGTTCTAACTATTAATCATAATCTTTTTCTCCCTCATCACCAACTTGCTTTCCAAACACCCAAGCACCTCTCGCTTTTCAAGAATAGAGCCTTCTTTAAGCACATATTTAGCATAGTTTCTAATATCTAGATCCTTTTGTTTCTCAAAGTCACTGCCGGTCACTCCAAGTATTCCTTTGCTGAATTTATAGAATCTATTTACTTCATTCTCAAATTTGCTCTTTATCCCTATCTCATTGATATCAATTTTGTCCATCAACTCGACTAATTGCTCTATTAATTCCTCTTCTCTAAGTAGGCCATGATTACATTTTGTATTTCTTGACCTCGCGCAACCATAATACACATATCTTCTAACTGATCCATCGACCAGTTTTTTGAATTTTTCTTCAGCGGTTATACCAGAGCCACAATGTCCGCATTTAATAAGTTTAGTAAAGGCGAATTCTTTACAATCCTGTCTTGAGATATTGTTTCTCGTTAATCTTTCATTAGCCTTGGTATAAAGTTCTTTTGATATTATCGGTTCATATCCGCCCTTATACCATTTGTCGCTTCCGGTTGGATATTCAAACTCGCCATAATAATATGGTTCCTTAATTATTCTTTGAACAAGACTAAGCGGCATGAGTTTTCCGCTTCTAGTTTTGAAATCGGTTTCACTATTTAACCATTGATGGATTTTGCGACAGCTCAATTCTTCGTTTGCCATCTTCTCAAATATCTTCTTTACTATCGGTGCTCGCTTGGGGTCAACATATACTTTTCTTTCTCCTTTTTCAGCATATTTATCATGCAGATAGCCAAGTGGTGGTCGGCCGGGTCGCCAGCCTTGCTCGCATTTAGCCCTTAATCCTCGTTTTACATTTTCACCTTTATGGTCGTTTTCTAGTTTAGCTTGCGAACCCAATATCATTAATAGGAATTTCTCATTTGGGCTATTAGTAAATTTTTGGCCATGGGTTCTAATTTCAATAATCTTTCCTTGATCCATTAAATCAACTATTGCTCCAAGGTCGCCGGCATTACGGCTTAACCTGTCCGGGGCCCAGCATAAGATGCCGTTAAAGACATCTTTTTTGATATCCGATATTAGCTTATTAAAAACAGGCCGTTGGCCTGAATCTTTAGCTGAGTGGCTTTCTTTCCGAATCTCAGTTATTTGGATATTATCCCTCATTGCCATCTCCAACATCTCTTTAATCTGAGAGTCGATCGAAAGAGCCTGTTTTTCATCTTCCTCCGTTGATTTACGGGCGTATAAGCAATACCTCATTACGACCGGTAATACCTCTAAATTGCCCCTAGATTGCCCTAGGGCGACCGTTTGAGCGCCGTGGGCTGTACTTGCTTGATTCATATGATTGTTTGTTATTACAAGTCATTAATGACGCAAGGCGACAGGGAAGTCTAGACCGATAAGCAGACAAGCTGTAGACAACTTTATTTTACTTTTATGTGTTTTTAAGCTATATTTTAAGTGCAAAACTACATTTATTAAACGCAAGGATTTTAGCCATTTTTTGGTTAATTTTCCTATTCGTGCACAGGAACGGACACTCCGACCAGCATGAGTAGGAATCCTTGCGGAAACCCAAAATGTAGTTTTGCAACTAGGTCGGGTGTCCGTTTTTGTTTTTAACGGATTACTCAACCATTTAATAATTAACTTATTATTTTATGGAAGAAAAAATGAGAATCGGCTTATTAGGAGCCGGCGGGACTTTAAAGATTAAAGATGGTTATCTTAATTTCCAACACCCCTATGGCAAGACTTTTAAAGTTAGGGTTGTCGATATTGAAACCGTTGTTGTAGATGTTGTTAGTATGGGTCAAGGAGAACTTAGGCTAATAGGACACGGCACTGATTTAGCAAAAACTAAGATGCCTGTTTCCTGGGCAAATAAATGTCAGGAATGGATATTGTCAAAAATAAAATAATTTTAGTTTGTTAGGCGGAAATTTCTATTTTTTATTTTCTTTAGCTTTCTTTTGGTATTCTTCTATATAAGTTTGGAACTCATATATTTCTTCAAAGTTTATCGGCTCGCCATTGGGTTTTGTTGGTATGTCGCCATTCTTTTTAAGCTGGTCCCATAAGATTTGAGCGGCAGCGTCCCATTTTGCCTTATTCTCATCTGCTTCACGATCAGCTTTATCTAATAAGTCTTCAAGGGTGATTTCCTTTTGAGGCGCCAGATTAAAATTATCTCGACGATGAACAATAACGACATTGGACTCATTATGTTTACGATATCTTTTTGATAGATGGGATAAGACATATTCTATTGCTCTCTGGTCTTTATTCCCAACATTAGATATTAAGCCGTTCTCAGCTAGATCAACAAAGTTCTTCTGACCAATTTTAATAGCAATTTTAGCCTTTTTGCGGAAATCTTTATTATTTTCAAACCAGCGGTAATAAGTGGAGGTGCTTATCCCATTCTTTTTACAGGCGTAGAAGACATTGCCGAACTTTTCTAATTCGTTTAATACTTTTTTCTTTGTTTCTTCTCCTAGCATATCTTTAGTTTAATTTAACAGCTGTCTTTCCGGTTTCTTTTTCCCATCTCTTGATAATTACTTCGGCATAGATAGGACATTTTTCCATAATGAAACAGCGGCGGCCCATTCTCGTAGAAGCAATGAGCGTCGACCCGCTTCCACCGAAAGGTTCTACTATTAAATCTCCACGTTTAGTTAATACTTTAATATAGGGGATAAGGATTTCTAAAGGTTTGGTTCCGAAGATAATGCCTTGTCCGGAAGATTTTTCATCATCAGCAATATATTCAATAAAATCAGTTGGGCAGATTTTTTTACCCTTGCCGTATGATTCCCAGTGCGGCTTGCCGGCAATAGCATAAAGAGCTGTGTCGTATTCATTGTCCAGTAACTCATCACCCTCATTCTCAATATTTAGTTCGACATCATCGCTTCCGCCAACCATGGCAATATCATGTTTGTTGAAGAATTTATGTTTAGAAGAGAAACCTTGTACTCGATTAGGCAGATGCCAGACAATCATATTCTTTACCTTCCAATGTTTTTCCATTTCGCTCCAGATTGTCCTTAGATTTTTCCAGTTTTCGTATACAATAATGGAAAAGTTTTCTTTAGCTACTTTACTGATATTACCCATCCAAAGTTCGGTAAAGTTATCCGGTAAAGACTCAGTGCCAATATATATTCGATTCTTTTTTGCGCCGAAGCCTTCGGTAACACCATCTTTATTCTTAGTTTTGCCTTTGAGGTAGTCGAGGATGTAAGGAGGATCTGTGAGGCACATGTCGGCCTTGTTTTCATCCATCAGGGTCATCATGTCTGACTCTATCATAGAATCCCCAACCATTAGCCGTGATCCGTCTAAATCATAGATATCTCCGGTCTCAGCTTTTACATCGGTGATGTTAAGTTTTTCTAATTCTTTTTGTAAATTGAATTGATCTGTCGTTTCATCAACAGGGAAGACGTTGTCTATTTCTTCAGATGAAAAGCCAATATCTTTTAGGAATGATTCATCGAATTCTGCTAGGAGGTCATAATCGAATTCGCCTGTGTTTTTGTTTAGGCGTAAATTTAGTTCCTTTTCTTTTTCTATATCCGCTATATGGACATAGACGGCTGGGACGGTTGTTTCACCAAGTTCATGTAAGGCTTGTAGGCGCATGTGTCCGCCTATGACGATATTTAATCTTTCCGGAGCACCGTTTATGATTATTGGGTCGACCACCCCGAATCTCTTAATTGATTCTTCGAGCTGAAGGAGCTGCTCTCGAGAATGTCTTCTGGGATTGTACTGTGCGATGTGAAGATCGCTGATTAAAACGTTTTCGATTTTTAGATTGTTGTTTTGCATATGTTTTTTGTTAATAAAAAATGTTCTCACTTGTTGATGAGAACATCGTAACATATGCTAATTTTGCTAGTGGCACTTTAAGTGGTCCGCTTAGAGTGCCTCCTTGTAACGTCTTTTTATAGATTTAATTTTTCCTTTATTTCTGTTAATAGTCTTATTACTCATTTCGGCGTTTTCATTATAAAACTTATCAAATTCAATATCCGAATTGCTTTCTCCTGCTCCAACACTTTTAAGTATGCTTAATGTTTTATCAATATCTTTCTTGGGTCGCCTAACTTTTGTGCCGCCGGGATAGTTAAATTTCTTCATGTAATCTTTATCAGACAATATCATTTCATCTACTTCTTTTTTAATACTATTCCATTCAAGCTTTGTTGGCCTCTGATAAATGACGATATGAATGTTATTTGGAGAAAGGGCAATACCATAACTGGAAGCCGGTATAGAAATAAATCTGCCGTATATAATTTTCTCCATTACAGCGTCAAAAAAATTATTTGGTAACTTATTTTTAATTAATATACCCCTTATATCTTGCTTGAATTGATTGCCTTTGTCATTCTTTAATATCTCAGCTGCTGTCATTGGTAAATTACTAGCTCTTTTTTCAACCTTAATTTTATATTTTCCCCTTATTTTACCGATGCTGTCATTAAAAGTCCTGCTAATTTCGAGTAGTTTAACGGTGTCTGTACTTATTTTACTTGTTTTTTTGTATATTTCACCATCCATATATTTATTTAATAATATAGCATTTTAAGAGTTAAATGAAAAAGAATGCCTAAAATTAAGCTAATTTTATTGACTTTTGTCAATTTTAGTGGGAAAATTACTTTATATTTTTATTAATTTACTTTATGAACAATGCTGTTTATATAGATTTACATATTCATACGACCGAAACACCCGGAGATTTTAGTGCGCCATATAATCTGGAAGCTTTGATTAAAGGTGTTACAAAAATAGCGGATGGTAAAAAATTTTTAATTTCTTTTACGGATCATAATGCTATAAACAAAAATGTTTATCTTGAAGCAAAAAAGAGAATTGAAAATATTATTATAGGGGTGGAACTGCATGTTAGATATGACAAAGAAAGAAAACCATTTCATTGTCATATCTTTTTTAATATAAATGAAATAGATGAGGGCGTAATAAACACAATAAACAAATTGCTTGATGATTTATATCCTAAAAAACAGGTTAGCAGAGAGGATGACGTTCCTTTTTTGAATGATATTGTAAATAAATTTAGTGATTTTGATTTTATGCTCTTGCCGCATGCTGGTCAGGGGCATTCGACATTTAATGATTCTATTCCGCATGAAGCCAAACTTGATAATATAATAGAACAAAGTGTTTATTATAATTTTTTTGATGGGTTTACATCAAGGAGCAATATTGGTCTCGAAGAAACATATAAATACTTTTCAACGCTTGGCATTAAGGAGTTTATCAGTTTAATAACATGTAGCGATAACTATAATCCCGAGATTTATCCTGAGCCAAAATCGAAAGAAGCAAATGGATTTATACCAACATGGATGTTTGCGCAGCCAAATTTTAGTGGTCTTCAGCTTTCTCTTTCTGAATCTTCTCGCTTTAGGTATTCAGACAAAAAACCAGAGGATTGGTCTATTTTTATAAAATCGGCGCAGCTTCACAATAGTAAAATAGATATAGATGTAAAATTAACACCAGGGCTAAATGTTGTGATAGGCGGATCATCGAGCGGGAAAACTTTATTTGTTGATTCTTTGTATAAAAAAATAACAGGCAGTTCAGATAGTGATTATGAAGATGATTATAATGTTTCAAGTATTATTGTGGATAATTCCGGCGGAGTAGAACCACATTTTATTGAGCAAAATTTTATAAGTAGCGTGGTCAGCGACAAAGATCATTTACACTCTATAGAGGATATTGATATTGTAAAAAAAATTTTTCCTGGGGATAGAGCAACAAGGTTAATGGTTGACAAAAAATTAGATGATTTTAAAAATGATTTAAATAATCTAATTGATAGTGCAAAGTTGGTGGAATCATCACAAAAAGAAGTAACCAAAATTCAAAATCTTAATGATTTAATTATTTTAAGCCAGGTTAAAGAAAATATCATTAAAAAAATATTACCATCAGAAGAATTTATTGGGAGTATTGAAATTACTGATTATCAGTATCAACAATTTAATGATGATATTAATAACTTAGAAGTAGTATTGTCTAAAAATGTTTTGATAAATCATGATGTTTCTCTAACCACAAAATTAAAAGAAGAATTAAATAATGCATATAATAATTATAAATTTGAATTTCTTATAAGAGGAATAATTCAACAAAAAAGTGATGAATTGGATTATATTCTGTCAGAAGAAGGCAGGGAGTCTCGAACAAAAGACGCAGAGTTCAATAAATTACTTATTAATCTTAAGTATTATTATAAAAATTATATTAATTTTTATAAAATACTAAAAAAGATATCAACCTACAATTTTAAATGTCCATCCGAGGAAAAAGTTTTAGCGGGACATAAGCTGTATATTGAAAATAGTTTTATTCTTGATCAAAATAAGTTTCTGGAGGTTATTAATGAATTTCTAAAACCTGATTCAAAAATAAATAATTTTAAAGAGATTACGCCAGAAAAGCTTTTTGAGCCGCACTTTAAAGATCGTCCGCTTATAAAAGATTACGAGGATTTCAAGCGTGAGGTGTTTGGAAGATTTCAAAAAATAAACAAAGCGACTTATAAAATAATATCCAGCGATAAGAGGGACTATTATAAGCTTAGTGCTGGCTGGAAGACAGCTATAATTCTCGATTTAATTCTTGGATACGAAGATGATTATGCCCCTTTAATTATTGACCAACCGGAAGACAATTTGGCATCTAGTTATATTAATCATGGTTTAATTACATCTATTAAAAAATTAAAACCGAAGAAGCAAATAATAATAGTTTCTCATAATGCGACAATTCCAATGATCGGTGATGCGCAGAATATAATATTGTGCGAAAATGATGGTGAAAAAATAACAATTAAATCTAATTGCCTAGAGGGGGTTATAAACGGAAAAAGAGTTGTTGATCATATTGCAGATATAACTGATGGTGGAAAAGTAGCAATAAAAAAGAGGGTAAAAAAATATAATATAAAACAATATAAATAATATGAATCTATTATTTAAAAAAAGCGAAAATCAATCAGAACTGTTCATTGTAAAGGGAGAGTCTCCTGAAAGTTTTGATTATATAAAAATGATGAAATATTTGATTACTGGTGATAATCTTGAAGATTCCCAATTTGAAGGTGACTACTCGGCAGAAGAAATTTTGAAAGTAAATGAGATGGTGAATAGAATAAAAGAAACAATATCTGGAGGAGATGGACATGATGAGAAATTAGATGATTTACCATATGAATTATTCTCTGATAGTGTTGAGGTTGAAAGTGTTGATGATGAGATAAGAATAGAAAATATCCCATTTTAAGAGTATATATGAACGTAAAAGAATCAATAAAAAAAGATTGGCACGTGGACGCAGGTATAATTTTTTTCATAATTTTATTAGCGTCGGCGGGTTTTAGTGCGGTTAATAGCAATATATTTATAATGATCTGCACATATATTATTTTGGTTATTATATCTGGCTTTTTAGATATTGCCGACGAGCCGATTATGATATTATTTTTTCCGTTCTTGCCAATTTTGTTTTGGGAAGCCGTTAATCATGATAAGAGAATAAAAAAATACATTAAAGATGTAGAACATAACGTTCACAAAACTGCTGTCATTATTTTGGCTCATTACGACAGATACCATTTTAAATATACGATGAAGCCAAACTACGATATTGGCAATATTAAGAATATTGTTGGTTATTTAAAGAGAAAGAGGGGAAATGATTTTTCCTTTTATGATAATGCTTCAGTGTCTGATGTCGAATCTATAATGTCTGACGAAAAAGTGAGGGAGGTGCTGTTTATCGGACACGGAGATTCGCATGTTTTTGTGCTTAGCTTGGATGATGAGATATTCTATTGTGATTTTAAGGATAAAAAATATAAAAAAGACTATGTTCATCAAGTCCATTGCGGGCACGGAAAAGGGAAGCGCCTATCTTGTTATGTGATACCAAAAGAGAATGAAGATCAGTGCTTTTTGCCGAATAAAATAATAAAGACAAAAGATATCGACAAATGGTTTAAGTCTCATTAATTTATGAAGAACAAAGAATATATATTTACTGAAAAAGAGATAGAAAATTTTGCTGGATTTTATAACGCGCTTAAACAAGTTTATATTCGTTTAGTTAAAGAAGGGTATAAAATTAAGGATGGTAATATTTTACCACCAAAGAAATGAGATAAATCATCTTAGTATAAGATTATTTTTTTGAGTGCTAAAACTTAAAAATAGTATGAAATGTAAACTGTGCTTAGAAGAAAAACAATTATTAAAAAAATCACATATAATTCCTGACTTCATGCATAAAGGGCTTCGCGATGAAGATAATAAGTTTTTTCTTATAAATATTGAAGATTATTCTAAGTTCGAAAAGAAGTATACTGGCGAATTTGAATCTAATATATTGTGCCAAGAATGCGATAATAAAGTAATAGGTCAATATGAAACTTACGCCCATAAGATTTTATATGGTGGTAGAATTAATGAGGGAGAAAATATTGAATTTGAAAATCAAAAGAATCAAAGCGGACTCGTAAGTACTTGTGTTAAAGGTATTGATTACAAAAAATTTAAATTATTTTTATTGTCATTGTTATGGCGATCTAGTATATCAAGTAGAAAATTTTATAGTCAAATAAGTCTTGGCCCTCACGAAGAGATTATTCGTAGAATAATATTAAGCGGTAATCCTGGTAATCAAATGGATTATCCATGTTTTATATCAACTTATTTAAATAATAAGAATAAGCTATCACCGGATTTTATAGGTCAGCCGATAAAAGTAAAAAACAATGATGGAACCAAATACGTTTTTCTTATAGGTGGTTTTGTTTATATGTTCTTTATTTCTAGACATAATATTCCTGATTGGTTGTCAGAATGCGTAATAAACGATTGTGATAGAATTTCAATACCTCATATGTCTGAAGAAATGGGGGTCGATATGCTAAACTACTTTTTAGGTGTTGATATGTTTAAGTGTAACCTAAAATAAAATGAATAATGATAAAAGAATGCAATGGATTTTGGCTTTTGATAATTGTCAGTTAAAAGATTCCGAAAAAAGCCAATTTGTAGATTATGAAATTTGCTCGGAAACAAGAATTCCTGGTGTTTTGGAATATGGAAATTTTTTACATTGTGTTTTTTATGATTTTGATATAGATGAAAATGGTTTATATACTTATATCCTTAGAATTAAATTCCCACCAAATAATGAAAATTTTTCAAAAAACAATTATTCTCATAGTGGATATTATTTTGCAAATGGAATAATAGGCGAGCTCTTGGCAGTTTTTTCTTTTTATTTTCAAGTTAGATTTTATCTAAAAGCCAAGATCTCTGGTGATATATCCGAAAATGATACAAGAATTAGAACAACGTATAAGCTTAATAATCGTCAGTTTAATAAATCACTTGGCAAACTTATTAATAAAGAGATGTTTTCTTCTGATAAACAAAAGAACTGGGCTTGTGATGATCTTAAAATATTTTTAGATAATATACGAAAAATTGATCAAAAATATCATCAGAATTTAATTAGGTCGTTCTATTGGTATTCTGAATCTATAAAAGAAATTGGATATGACCATCAGCTGTTTTTTATAAAAATGGTTTCAGCGATTGAAGCATTATTACCTTTTATTAGTTTTAAAAAAGATGATTTACAGAAAAAGATTACAAGCTTAATTGATAAAGATGTTTTTTTAAAAAATGAAAATGATGAATTACGCAATTGGTTAAGTAATAGATCTATTAGCAGAAGATTCGTGCAATTTATTAAGAAATATTCAGTTGGGTTTCTTAAAGGAGGAAAAAGAAAAGCAGAGCATTGTTTTATAAGAAAAAATGATATAAATACTTATATTAAAAGAATTTATAAAGCAAGATCTAAGTATCTACACGAAGGAGTCCCGATGTATTTAAGTATGGATTTAAATGACAAGAATGCCATTTGTTGGGATGTCGATCCGACGCAAGGTCAAATGATTGATAGGGGAAAAATAGATGGTAAGACGAAGCTGCCAAGAACTAGATGGTTTGAAAGAATCGTTAATTATTCTATTAAAAAATTCATTAATACATTAACCTAAATAGTTTAAAAATATGATAAAACCAATAAATCTTACCCCGCTTAATATGGCAATTGATTTTGAATATCATTGCGATAAATGTGGGAATCATGGTCATTTACATTTGGATAGTCCTATAAGTGTATTAGATGAATCTGGCGATGATATATATGACCAATTTTGTTCATCGTGCGACTCTAACCTGAAGAATAAAATGGTTATGCATTTAGATAACGAGCCTTTTTGCTTGATGAAGGACGGGCACAAAACTATCGAAGTGAGGCTTAATGATGTTAAAAGACAGAGTATCGAGCCGGGCGATATTATAAGTTTTATTAATAATAAGACGAGGCAGAGTTTAGATGTTAAGGTTATGAATTTATTGAGATATCCAGATTTTGATTCGTTGTTTGATAGTTCTGATATATACAACTTTGGTAGTAATAATAAAATTTTATCAGTAGAAAAGATGAGAAATTATTATTCAAGGGAAGATGAAAAAGAATATGGAGTTTTAGGGATAAGAATTGAATTAATAAAATAAGTTCTATGAACGACGAACTATTTGATAAGGATTTACCGATAATTGAGAATAGCGAAGAGCTACAAAAAGTAAAAGATGATCATCCAAATTTTGATGGATACTATATCGCTAGTGCTTGTATAAAAGAGCGGCGCAATAAGTTTAATAAACTATGGCAATGTTTCAATCCATTCGCTGATAGGCATTTTTTATCGCAAATAAAAATAGATTTTCATGAAAGAAGCTGGGAAATGTATATCGGCTGTTTATTAAAAAAGATATTTCCAAATATTTCGTCTGGAAATTCTGGCCCTGACTTTGTAATAAATCAAGGGGAAGATGATGAAATCTATATTGAAGCCGTAGCTTGCAAACATGGAGATTCTGCTGATAAAGTCCCAGAGTTAATTCCGGCTACTAGAATAGAAGATATTTCAGTTCATGACGTTCCGGAAGATGCAATGCTTTTAAGGTTAGTAAGTTCTATTAGCTATAAAGCGGAAAAATACAAAAGTTTTATTCAGGAAAAAAATAAGCCTTATATAATAGCTGTTAATAAAGGAGCATTGAAACATCCTGATCCTGAAATTCCATTAATTCTTAAATGTTTATTTGGATTTACATGCCAATGTTTTAGAAAAATAAATGGAGAATTAGTTTATTCTGGGTGGCAAGTTAGAGATTTTATTACCAAAAATAATGGTGAACAAATATCAATGAAATTTTTTGAAGATAAAAATAATGACTTTGTTAGTGGCATTATTTATTCCCCAATAGATATTTTGAATGCTCCGGATGAGATTGGAAATGATTGCGTATTAATTCACAATCCTAATGCTAAAAATCCAATCGGAATTGATAAATTCTCCATATTACAACAAAGGATAGCTAAGTATTCTGATGATGGCTTGAAAGTTGAGTTAGTAAAATGAAACATTAGTTATTGCTATTATTTTCTTATTTTGTCAAATCATTAATAAAATAAGCCGTTTATACTGTCCCATTTGTCCCATTTTTATTCCAAATACCCGACCGACTTCCGTTATTTTGGCCTAGAGAAATCATCATTAAACCCCTTGGAAAACGCTAGTTTTCCAGTTTGAATCCAACGTGCGGAGCCAACACATGTTTCGTGCGTCGTGACCGACACACGTCAAAAAACGCAAAAGAATCTGGTTTATGCCAGGTTCTTTTGTTTTAGTCAAAGAGGTGGAAAATATGGGGTTTTTTGGTTCGAGTCCGATTGCCGTCAAAAAGATGGGAAATAATTAATTTTTTGGTTCGAACCCGGTTGTCTATCGTTAAGCAATTAATTTTGGTATAATAGGGCTATATAAAATAATCACACTATATGAAAATTGACTTACATACCCATACTATCGCTAGCGGTCATGCTTTTGGTACTGTTTGGGAGAACGCCAGAGCGGCTAAAGCTAGAGGCCTAGAGATGATTGCTATCACTGATCATGGTCCATCTATGCCTGGGGCTTCTAACCAGCTTTATTTCAGATGTGGCGATAGAATACCAAGAATAATTGAAGGCGTTAAAGTTTTATTTGGAGTTGAATCTGCTTCATCACTAGTGATTCCATTGATTTAATATTATTAATCTAAAGAAAATGACCCCTCTGGATTTTTTGCGACAATTTAGGCTGTTACTTATTGAAGATCATGGCTCTGTTGGCGATATAGAGTTGACATCTGGTAACTATGATAATTTTGGCAATCTGATAAAAACAGACATTCCAACTATTACAACGGATTTGTGTGAAGTTGGAACTTTTAACGATGTTTTATATTTTGTTGTTATTATTTTCTCGGACACCTTTAAAAGAGTCGATTTTAATCTACTAAAAAGTTTCCCAAATATTAAAATTTATGGATTTAAAGAATTTAATAAGACTTTATATCCAACGTCTGGCTTTGTTTATGAAAATTTTGAAAGGCAATTATTAAATGATAAATATTTGCAGGTGCAGTTTGATTATAAATATGATGTAATTAATCCCGAAGACTTATTTAAAGAATATCAAAAAATAAAGCATTTTTTCATGGGCTCGGAGTTACGGATCGTAAATCAATTGAATGATTCTATGAATATATTAAAAACCAAGATGGAAATCGAACGGAACCCAGAATCACCAAAATTAAATAGCAAGGCAATAGAATTGCTTACCGCTCTTTGTTTTAGGAATGATGATCTCCCTAAAAAAGTAGACGGGCTTTTTGTATACTCATCCTCAGTTGATGTTTTAAAGCTGACAAGGCTGATAGAAAAAATCCTAATGCTCGGCATAACAAAGAAAGTTTTTATCACTGGTGGTCTTCCACCGAAGGAGCTCGCACAAGATTTACAAGCAGAAGGGAAAACTAAGGAAGCAGATTTAATACTGCATCTTTTAAATTTAAAAAAGTTTAAGGATGTAAAATTTTTTGTGGAGTGTACATCGTCAAATACACTAGAAAATGTGACGGAAACTCTGAAAAACCATGAGTTTAAAAAATGCAAGAGTTTGCTTTTTTTATTCAAATCACATGCTGCTGGACGAGGATATTTAACACTAAGAGAATTTTTTAAATCTGCAAAGATTTTACAGCGAACTTTTAATACAAAATACAAAATGGCTGGCAAGGTAATTACTAGAAATAATTGGCACACTTTTGCTTTCGGGAGAAATAGAGTCTGGGGTGAATTTTTGCGAATTAAGACTTATGGGAGCCGAGGTGATATTGAATATAACTCAGTAAAAAATCTTGTGATGAAAATTGAAAAAGAGGTTAAATAATTTTGTCCGATATTGCCCATGCATTTCTGCATTTTTTGTTCTGCAAAATAATATAAGATAGTTTATCGTCTGTGTCGTGTTGACTATCATTTAAATTATAAATATCTAATTGGGCATGTCTGGAACACGTAGAATTCCTTCTGTGGTGCCCCCCCATTTTCTCTCTAAAGAGCTGACCGACTCCCGTTATTTTACTCTAATAAACATCGTTAGAAACCCCTTGGAAGTCGCTAGTTGGCTGGTACTGGATCGACATGGGGAGCAAATAAACAAGGATGAGCTGAAAGGCTCATTTTTGTTAGGTAAAATAGTTCGAAAATTTTGGCTATGAATTTGTCGTTTTAGCAAGTAGACCATTTTTATTAGGTCAAATCGGTTCGAATCCCTGTGTCTGTTTTGAAAATAAAAAAAGGGATTTTTCGATCCCTTTTAAAAATTTATATACTATCTTCTGCTTTTTTCTTGAAACTTTTAGGAAGCAACGCATAAATTATGGCGCTGAATAAATAACTTCCAAAAATGGCTAAGAGAAATACGGAAAAAATTATTATATCATGCACCGTCTTTTCACGAAGACACTGGTCTCCGAATATAATAAAAAAGGTGGAGAAAAGGTAGATCAACCCAAAGACTGCATATATTGGCAGCAGGCCGGAATCTTCTTTGGTTACTTTAAATTCTGACAGAATGTTTTTAATTTCAAATATTATCTCTTTCATGGCAAAATGATTTTAAAGGTTCAACGACTTGTTTAAGTGTTTTTCTATATTACAACGGTTGTTTAATTTAGTCAATGTTTCGATTTCCCAATAATTCAGCAAATAAAGTTCGAAAGCAGTCCCTCCAAGCGAGCCAACGTAGATTGAGCGAGGTTAAAGCCTCGCTTTTTCTGTAATATAAGCCGAGATTTGTCGGTTCTAACCTGGCTAATTCCGCATTAAATTTTTCCACGTTCTCAAAGAGTGGCAAAAGCCATTTATGATAAGAAATGCTAAGGTTCTTATTGATTATCGTTTGGTTCGAGCCTAACTTATTAATCGTTTCTTTCCGCTTGTTTTTATCACCCTCAACAAATTCTTTTAAGGCGTAGGCGGAAAAGATAAAATTATCTTTAGTAAGTTCTATTAACTCGCTTAGTGATTTTGGCTGTTCGGTTTGCTTAACATTTTTTAGGTTATCAATATCTTTTTCCGGATCAGCCAGCTGGTTGGAAAAAGTGTCATCGTCAATTAATTTTTTCGCTCGCATTTTAACTAACTCATTTTTCTCAGTTTCTAAGTTGGCGATTTTGTCAGTCTGGTTATTTTCAATAATTTTCTCAACCTCATTATTTTCAGTTTTCTTTTTATTTAAATGTTCTAACGCCCAGTTTAAAAATAAGGGGTGCATCTCCAATTTTTTCAAATCCTTTCTAATTTGTTTTTCCAACTCGCCTTGTTCGACTGAGCCCTCATGGCAATTCGCCGATTTTCGTTTATGGGTGCAGTGATAATAACTATAACTTCTAACTTCATTTTTACCTTTGATATATTTTGTTTTTCTTTCGGCAGTTATTGAACAACCACAAATTCCACATTTGAATACGCTGGCATAAAGAAAATCATGTTTTTGCGGTTTCTTTTTACAACCCCTTAATCCTAATAATTCTTGAATCCGATTAAATTCGTCTAAGGTTATAATTGGTCTATGCTTGCCCGGACTTTCTTTGCTGTTATAGGTTATTACTCCGGCATAAAAGGGGTTAGATAACATTTTATACCAAACACTTCGGGATAGCGGTCGGCCACCCATTTTAGCTTTTTGGCGAGAAATATAACCCCACTCATTATTGAGTTTATTCAACACTTCTTGAGCGTTATATGATCCGCCCAAAAATAGCTCAAACGCTTTTCGTAAAAGCGGAGCCCTCTTCTTATCGGTAATAAGTGTTCTTTGACCTTTCTCGAGCCTGACATCGTTAATATAGCCCTCAGGAGCAACACCAGGGAGCCACCCCAAAGATACTTTCTTTTCTAAACCACGTTTCACATCTTTGCCTAATTTAGAAGAAAAATATTGCGATTGGCTAAGAGCTAATTGCAACATCATTATGCCCTCAGGGCTGTTATCAAAATTATAGGAGGCAAATTTTAAGTCGTAAATAACGCCAGTCCTAACCATATAAGTAATAGTTGAAGCGTCAATCTCGTTGCGACTTAACCTGTCGGGGTGCCAAGCAATAATACCTTGAGCCTCGCCCTTTCTTATCCGCTTAATCATTTTCTCAAACTCTGGCCGGTTATATGGCTTAAAAGCACTATGCCGTTCTTCAAAATAATCTACAATTTCTAAGCCACTAAAAAACTCTTTAACCTTATCTTTTTGACTTTCAATAGATAGGGCTTGTCGTTCTTCGCCCTCGGTGGATTTTCTAACATAGGCGAAATATTTGATTGTTGCCAATTTTTGCGAAGTTGACATATTTTTATAGTTATGTTAATATATTTTATTAAATTAGTTCATTTTATTAACTTAAAAATAGGAGGGTGTTATGATTTCGGCATATTTTTTAACCATTTTTATTCTTTGTTTTTCTTTATTATCTTCATCTGTTTTCTTATTTTCAGCATTTTTAATAAAAATGAGTGGAGAAAAACGACACCAGATGGATAAATCAGCCTCATTAATAATAGGGGTTCTTTCTGGCTTAACATTTATTGCGTCATGTTTTTTGTTTGCTTCTATGCAATAAATAATAAAAGAATAATATTTCAAAATGAGTAGATTCAAATCGCTCATTTTTTATTACGCAAAAAGGGGCAGTCCTGAGCACCCAACAAAATATCGCCAAAAGCAATACTCGTCGGCAGAACTACCCCTTTTTGAGGGCGAGTAATAAAAAAGCTTTTGACGCTTGTTATTCTGTTGGGTGCTATCTACATAATACTCATATCTGATTATTTTTTCAAGGCACTGCAGTATTTTCGGTGTTGAGCTCTGGTCATGGGTTTATATGTCATTTTTACAAGGAATAATAAGTCGGAAGCCTGCCGATAAGCCTCAGCTCTGGTCAATTTTTCCCCATATATTTTTTCATATAAAGCCATAAAACTTTCAACATCATTATTCGTAATTTCCATGATATTGATAAAAAACTTATGTTTACATCAAAGGTTTAAATTTAAGACAACCAATTTTTGACTACTCGAACGATTTTAAAGCGACTGATTTTGGTTAACGACTAAGTTATCAACTTTGTTAGAATAAACTTTCAGAACGAATGATTGGGTCTGTTTTTGGTTGTCCTCAGGCCGTTTGGTCAGCCTCTCGTGAAAGGCGATAATTTCTTTTTTATCCTTTTTGTCATAATCATCTTTATCAACCAGTTTATTAAATCCTCTGGTAATAGTTTGATGACTGAAATTCTGATCGGTTATGGCCATAGCAAAACAGCTCATATTGCTTAGCCCCGGATTCTTCTGATTTATTTTATTAAAACGTCTAGCGATTGATTTCATATGATTTAAGTTAATTTATAATAGCGTTTTTATTGGTATTTTTTAAAAACGGTCCGGTGTGTGCGTATAGTCAAGTTTATACAAAAGCACACCCCCAGGCAGATCTTGTCTAAAATCTCATTTACCGCCCCAACTTGTTTTTCTTTTTTCGGCGAGCGGACAAGCCTCGCCGAAAAAAATAGAATAAACAATGTTTGGGGGCGGTCAAAAAGAGAGATAATTTAACTCTAACAAAACGATATTGGACAAAGTTTAGCCAAGCGTTTGGTCAAACTTTTTTAAATAAACGCCAACAAAACAGCAACTTTTTCATTTTTAAATTAGCACACTCAAATTTGACCTTGTTCAGCTGAAAGAATGACCAAAGCACTTATCCACAATAACAAAATGATATTTCACAAAGTTCTATAGAAGATTTAGCGGAAGAAATGTTATTTTTACCCAATTAAATAAGGCTTTTTTAGAATAGCAAATCAATATTAGACTTTGCTTAGCTAAGCGTTAGGTCTAATTATTTTAAGAATAGCAAAGTGGAGTTCCCAAAAGTTCCGGGGAAGATTAGGGGGAAGTTTTGTTAATTAACTCCTGTAAAATGATAGTTTTTTGAGAATACTTTTAAGATACCAAAAAACGGTTAACAAAAAATACGGGGAAAATTTGTGTTAATAAATAACAAAAAAGCCCTATGATTATATAGGGTTAGTGAGAACGTTAGAGGACGTGCTAAAATGGGCTCTAATTGGGTTGATTTTTTGCTTGTTTTGGGATAGTATTAAGGCATAATAATTGTAGATAATAAAAATATGAATTTAGAAAGTTTAAAAAATATAGGTGGTCATATTGAGACCGAAAATCAAAAAGAGAAGAAAGAAATATTGTTTGAAAAAATTGAACAAATTTCTTTGATTTATGCTGATAAAAAATTTCAAGAAATAAAGAAAGATAATGATAGTTATAAATTCTCTGAGGCAATTAAAGATTTTGCACCAATCGAAAATATTATTTTAAGGCCAGTTTTTCACCTAGAAGAATTTAATTTTAAGAAATATCAAGAAAAAATCGATTTATTTTTAAAAGATTTTTATAATGAAATAGACTCTGTCTATGAGGCGAGTGATTTTGATTTGGATAAAATTTCAAGTATAGTTAATTCGAAAAGAGATTCCATTAAAAAATATTTAGGAGTGGATGATTTTAAGGAATTTGAACGTAATACAAAAGAGGGCGATACGAAAGTGTTAAATTTCAATAAAATTACAAATATTGAAATAGACGCTGAAAAAAAATATAAAGATTTGGAGAAGTTCGGATTTTCTAAATCCGATCATTTTGTTGAAGTTCATGTCGAAGATTTTTATAATACAGGTGAAAAAAATTTAGGCTCAGAATTGATTAAAAGCGATTTAGGAGTAGTCGCTGAATATATTATCGATAAAGAACCTGAGGCGGTGGCGGTAATTGGTAAATCTTGGCTATTGAACACCCCTCTATCTAGTCGTTTGGGATTTCAAAAGATAGAAGATGATACAACAAAACAAAACGATTTTTCTACTTGGCTACAATTTATTGATAAAAATGGTCAAATAGATTCAAAAAGATTTAATGAATTTTTAAAGACTGGGGAATTGCCATACAAGAGCGTTAAGGCCTATATATCAACTGAGGAATTTTTAAAAAGATATTTACCTGAAAATCGTCGAGGAAGAGTAGTCTTAAAAGAAATAAATAAAGACAGAAAAGATTTTTGGGATAGAATGCAAAACGAGGCACAATCAATAAAAACTAATTGGGACGATTTATTAAAAAACAATGGTGATTTTGAAAGTTTTCTTAAAAACAACAAAACACTTAATGAGTTATTTGATTTTGTTTCTCCGGATAATAAGGCTGAGTATTTTAATTTTTTAAAAATAATGTATAACAGTAATATTTCTTGGGATAAATTTTTTGAGCATAAAAGTAAAAATATAGAAAAAATAGACGAAAAAATAAACAAAGTTATAAAAGACGATTTATATAAAGATAAAGAAGTTATTATTGAATAAAAATACTAAGTCTTAAGTAAGATGTTTTCTAACATCGTCCACGACTCCGAGCAAACAAAAACACGGCTAATATTAGCCGTGTTTTTGTTTGTTTTGGAAATAGAGAGGGATTCGAACAGGTCAGAAGCGAGCTAAGAATTATTTCGGAAGAAATAATTCGTCAGCGAGCGACGACTAAGTTGCCGGTGGCAAGTTAGTCGCTGACCCAGGACAAGTGAACGAGCCGCCTTTGTCGGCGAGTGAGCGCGAAAATCCCTGTCCCCGAGATATAAAATTACGGGGAAGATTTATTTTAATAAATTACAAAAACCTCTTGTTTTAAGAAGCGATTCGGGGTTTTGAGATTGATTGATTTTTTGCTTATTTTAGGATAATATTAAAAAGTCATAACAAAGTTATTTAAAGAATATGGAAATGAAAGCTATTTTTGGAATTCTTTCTTCAATTGTCTTAATAATCGGAGGAGTTCCTTATCTTAGAGATATTCATAACAAAAAAGTCCATCCTCACATTTTGTCTTGGATCGGTTGGTCTTTTATTACCGCATTAGGTGGCTTTGCTATGTTAGCTAGCGGTAGCCATTGGGTAGTGGCCCTTCTTTTTGCTAATACATTTTTATGCTTCGCTATTGCCGGTTATTCAATTATTAGAAAGGTTGGGGTTTGGTCTACTTCGGTTTATGATTTTTTATTTTTTGGTCTTGGAATTTTGGGGTTAATATTATGGCAGGTAATGGGATCGCCGATAATCGCTCTGGTGTTGGCTATTATTGCCGACCTCAGTTTCGGATTACCCACCATAATTAAAACTTATAAAAATCCAGAGAGTGAAACTTATTTTGCTTGGCTGGCATCCACAGCCTCCGGTTTTTTATCGCTTCTCGCAATTGAAAGTTTTAACTTTTCGGAAGTGGCCTATCCGGCCTATCTTTTCATCTTTGATTCAATTACTTTGCTCCTAGTTTTGAGAGTGATTAGAAAGAAATAATATTTTGTGGTATTAAATATTTAGACAATGCTTCGTTGTTTCTATAAAAATATTTTGGTCGGTAAAAAAATAATCAAAAAGTTAAATATAAAATATTTATGTTAAAACAACTAATCGATAAAATTGAAAAATTTAAAATAATTTTAAGAAAATTTCCAGAAGTAAAATATGCTGGCGACCCTATTCTTAGACGGATTACCAGAAAAGCCTCAATTAATGACGGTATTAATATTGGTAAAAAGTTAGGTAAAGTTTTGCTTCGATATCGCAAAGAAATGGGTTATGGCAGAGGTCTCGCAGCGCCACAAATAGGCGAGAATAAAGCGGTATTTGTTACTTTTGTTAATGATAAATTACAGATTTTTATTAATCCAAAAATTACCGCCAAATCTAAGGAGACTAACTTTTATCGAGAGCTTTGTTTGAGTTCAGGAATAATGGCAGTTGATGTTAAAAGGTCAGAATGGGTAATAATGGAATGGTCGGATGGAAAAGGTAAAAAACACAAAGAAAAATTTGATGGTTTTTTAGCCAGACTTTATCAACACGAAGAATCTCACCTCAGAGGAAAATTAAATTTAGATGAGGCTACTGAGGGAGGGATAGAATTTGCTCTTTTTGATCCACTAAAAGAACAATTGAGAAAATTAAAATAAAAATATGGATTTAATTATAAAGAGACCTTTAAATCAATAAAAATTAATAGAACTATTATAAAAAATAAAGGAGAGCTTCATGTTTTTGTTGTTAAAGAGGCTGAGGGCTGCCGGATTTAGGAGGGCTTTTAGATATATATACAAACCATAAAATCGAACATAAAATGGCTGTTATTTTAAGGTTGTAATTTCGGTTTTTATGTGCTATAGTAATTTTGTAAGAAATTTAATATTATGAGCAATAATTTTAATACTAAAAAAAGAGGTGTAGCAAGAACTATAATATTTAAAAGTGGTTCGCTTTTTAAGGCGGTCTGCTTGGATTTTGATATTATAGAAGAGGCCAAGACAAGAGAGGGCGTTGAGGAACAAATTAGAGAGGCTATAGTTGGTTATATAAAAAATGTTTGTAAAAATAATTTAAGCGATGAGCTTTTAAATAGACGTGCGGAAAAAAGATATTGGAATATGTATTATAAATACCTTGAATTATTGGTAGAAAAAAATTCTAAAAAAATAAATACCGATAATTTTAACGAAATTGCTAAGACTTCTTTTTTTACTATGCCAATAGATTCTAAAGTTTTATGTGGAGCATAGTATGTCAAGATTGAAATGGGATTTTAAAAAATACGTTAAATTTTTAGAAGATTATTGTTTTATATATGGGCACACGCAGGGGTCTCATTTTTTTATAACGGCAGAATAAATGGTAAAGATAGAGTGGTTCAAGTTATTTTTAGTAAAAAAGAAAAAGATTGCCAAACTATTAGAACAATAAAAATGGGTATAAATCATTCCGGAATTCCAAAAAAATATTTTGAAGAATGGAATAAAAATGGCAATATTCATCCAGAAATTATATATTAATTTTCTAACATCGTTCACGACTCCGAGTAAAGACAACACGGCTAATATTAGCCGTGTTTTTGTTTGTTTTGGAAATAGAGAGGGATTCGAACAGGTCAGAAGCGAGATGCGAGTCGAATTTACATAATGTCAATTTTTTGCTAAAATTAAATTAATTAATAATAAATCCTGGATTCCGAGTCAAGCTCGGAACGACAAGATGAAAAACTTATGATGAATTTTAATTATATGATGCCAAATTTTTCTAACAACTGGCCAATTACTTCTTTTTTAATACTGTGGAGTCTTTTTTGGGCCAGTCTTGCTATGTGGCATAGCGCGCGCCGCGGTCAACACATTTGGTTTATCGCTTTTATTTTTATACACACTCTCGGTATTTTGGAAATTATTTATCTTTTTGGAGTTTTGAAATTAAAATTTGATCATTTGTTTCGCAAATAATTTTTTAATTACAAGAATTTCGTCTAATTAATGATTAAATTAGCTAAATATGGATAATGTAATATTTGCTAGAAATTTAGTAAAAGGAAAAATTGCCGAAACAATTTTCGCTCAAATGTTAAGAGAAACTAAGGAATTTACAGTTCTGGAGTTTGGTTATGAAAAAATTATTCCAGAATTGGTTCAACAGGGATATCATGACGATAATCCAATGATAGAAACCTTAAGAACGGCTCCCGACTTTGCGGTAATTAACAAAAGAACGCGAGGGGGTAATGCAACCTTAGATGGTTTTTATTTTGATGAGATTGATAAAATTATTAAAAATAATGGCAAGATCAAGCCATTAAAACATCCTCAGCTCCAAGAAGAATTACAAATAAAATATTTACAAATATTAAAAGATTTTGAAAGGAATAATTAGTTGTTGGCAAACTGCATAATTAATTTAATGCTTTTAAAACAAGGAATTGTTGCCTCAAAAGTTCGCATTTCCTCCTTTACCCCGGGCCACGTAAAATAAAACACAAAACAGCTAAAATAAGCTGTTTTTTTGTTTTATCACGCGGTACTGCTTCACGTGTTGGCAAAGCGGGCTATACGTGGCAGCTACGTGAATTTTACGCGACAATACAGTAAATATGATGTATACTAATAGTATATGAAAAAAATCTATTTAATTTCCAGCCTTACTATTATATTCGGTTCGCTATTTGTCATTGTGCCAGATTGGTTTAAATTTTTATGGGGATGGCAACTTCTTTTGCTACCATTTATGGCGGGAATGTTAATGGTATTGGTACAAAATGAACATAAAAGTTATCGTTTTTTGCCAAAATTAATTATCGGCTCAATTCTGACTAGTTTTATATTTGTAGTTATATGGCAACTAATTGGATATAACCATGATGGTCATTTTATTTTTCTAGGAGCCTTATATACAGCCCTATTCTTTGCCGTAATTATTATTTTTGGCGGACTGATAGGAATTGTTATCAGGGGCACTAATTTATTGTTAAAAAACTATGCAAAAAATAAGAACGTATAAAGGCGAAGTAATATATTTTAAATAAGTTTTTTGCTATACTATAATTGATATTTATCAAAGCTCCGTTTCGTGGATAATTTATTTAATTTGAAAAATATGAAAATATTTCCCAAGGCTTCGCCAACGGTGCGCGCGATTACAGCTGTTATATTAATTGCGGCTATTGGCGTGGTTTATCTGGCGAAAACCAAACCATTGATGTTTCGGTCCGGCGAGTTGGCACCGGCACGTGATCTGCGCGGTGTTTGGATATCTTCGTTGTCAGGAAAAGGCATACAGGTGTATGGAAAACATACCGCCTATGGTTCGATTACCGATGTGTATGAAAACGGCGATATCGAATTAATCATTAATGAAGTTAAAAATAATATTGCGATTGGAACAATGCGTTATACCAATCTTTGCAGTTGGGGAGAGACTAAAGTTACTATCGCCGGCGCCGAGAAAATTATTAATGTTCCCAAAACTTGCGTTGCCGATACCGGCCAACAGGAAATTAATATTCGGATAAGTTCAAGCGCTTTAGATTTTGGTACAATTTCTCTTAATGGTGTCACGGCTACTATGCAAGGCAGTTTTACAACTGATATTATGAGCGGTTCAATGACAGTGACTATGCCTGGAGGAATACTTAAAGGCACTTTTAATTTGTCGCGACAAAAATAATTTTTCTATTTATGGCTAAAGTTAAAACGGTGTCAAAAAAAATAAGCAAATCCAAACTAAAGATGATTCAATTTATTTTTGGTGTTATTTTAATTATTATTTTGGGCACTATCATTACTTTAAAAGTGGCCAAAAATACCGAGCAACAATTAAGATCTGAACTTTTGTTTAATGCCAAAATAATTGTAGCAGCCATCAACCCGGAAAAAATTAAATCTTTATCGGGAACAATAAATGATAATGACAGCGCGAATTATAAAGAAGTGCGAGAACAAGCTCTCCTGATCGGACAGAATCTTTCAGAGAATATTCGCTGGGTTTATTCTATGCGGGTCCAAGATGATCGGGTGGTTTTTTTGTATGACTCTACGCCAATCCGAGATTTTGGTCACACGGAACCGGGCGATGCTTATATTGACGCGCCGATAGAAATTTTTCAAGCTTCGAGCCAGGGCATTTCAATTTTATCCCAACCTTATGATGATGTCTGGGGAGATTGGATTTCGGTCTTTGCTCCAATAAAAGATTTTAGAACCGGAGAAATTGTCGGTGTTTTGGGAGTTGATGCCAGTTATTCGGTTTTTTTAAGCAAGATTTATAGAAGTATGATTTTTCCGGCTTCCATATTTTTTCTCATCTTTATAATTTATTGCATAATTTATTTTTATATCTTTCGCCGAAATCAATTGATTCGGGTCATCAATGAACAAAAAGTTAAGAATGAAGCGATGCTTTTGAGTATTGGCGAAGGTGTGGTAATTTGCGATCAGGAAGCTAAAATTATTTTTGCAAATCAGGCCGCGGAAAAAATGCTGCAGTTCACCGCTCAAAATATTATCGGCAAGTGCTTTTATGACGCTTGGCCGGTAGTCGATGAAAAGGGTGAAGTTTTGCCTAAGAAAAAAAGATATTTTTATAAAGCTTACCAAACTAAAAAACTTGTTGTTTCGCGGGGTGATAATAATTTTTATTATGTTCGCGCGGACGGCACTAAATTTCCGATATTTTGTACGGTGGCGCCGGTGTTTGTCGATAATTTTTTTGTTGGGGTAATCGCCGTTTTTCGCGATATCAGCCATGAGCATGAAATTGATCGCATGAAAACCGAGTTTGTTTCTTTGGTTTCGCATCAATTAAGAAGTCCGTTGACCGCCATTAAATATTCAGCGGAATTATTGGCCGATCAGGTTGGTGATAAAGCGGACAAAAATACTATGGAATATATCGGTGCTATCAGCCAATATACCTCCAACATGGTCGCCTTAATTAACTCACTGTTAAATATTTCCAGAATTGAATCCGGCCGCCTGGCTATAAATCCGGAACCGACTGATTTGGAAAAATTAACGCAATCGGTTATTAAAGAAGTGGGTGGCGGCAGTAAAGTTAAGAATCAAACATTGACTGTTGAAGCGATTAAAAATCTTCCTAAGATTAATATTGATGTTAAATTAATTTATGAAGTGATTAAAAATATTTTAACTAATGCCATTAAATATACGCCGAAAAAAGGAAAAATAAATATTTCCATTTTGGTCGATGCTAATAATGTCATTTTGCAAGTTAGCGATAATGGTTATGGTATTCCGAAAAAAGAGCAAGATAAAATTTTTCAAAAATTTCATCGTGCTAGCAATGTTGCCAATAATATTGAAGGCTCCGGCTTGGGTTTATATTTAGTTAAAATAATTATTAAAGTTTCCGGCGGTAAAATTTGGTTTGAGAGCAAAGAAGGCAAAGGTACAACTTTTTGGTTGAGCTTGCCGCTTTCCGGTAGCCCGGCTAAGGCTGGAGAAGTTTCTTTGGGCTAATATTAAAGCATATATGTGGGCATATTAGCTAAAATACTTGACAAAATATCATAGAAATGCTATACTTTCTCATTGTTGTACGTTTAAAACTTGGAAAGATGAAAAAAGAGAATATTATTCTGGATTTTGATGGCACAATGTTTAATTCCTTGCCGCATTATATTGAATTTATAAACCAATTTTATAGTATAAATTCAACAGCTGATGATTATATGAATGAATTTTCAGAGCTGCTTATTGTAAAAAAGTATAAGCCGGAATTTGTTGGATCCGATAATGATTTTTGGTTAAGTATTTTAAACAATTTTATGATGTCACAAGACTGGCATAATAAAATAAAGCCATTTCCCGGAATGTGTGAAGTTGTATTCGCGCTGAGTGAAAAATATAATATTTGGGTAGCAACTGCTCGGTCAAAAAAAGCTGCCGAGCCAGTTAGATTTTTATTAGAAACACATGTTTCTGATTGTATCTCCGGTATTTATTTTACTCGCCATTTTCTTGACAGCACCGGCTCAAAAGCAGAATTTGTTAAAAGTCTGCCGGGAGTAAAAGTTGCTTTTATTGATAATTCCAAAAAAGAAATTATTGATATGTGCAAAGAATGTAATGATCAACCCATTTCATATCTATTTGATCCGCACAATTTTTATGCGAACGATAAAGAAATTATTAATCGTTTCAGTGGCTGGATGGATATTGGAGAAAAGTTTTTGTAAATTTATTAAGCATCGTGCAAACGGTGCTTTTTTATTTGCCTTACCTTAGGTTAAAATGCTATAATTTAGAAAGTATAAAATTAATTAGTTATTTATTTATGAAAAATAAAAAAGCTTTTACCTTAATTGAACTTTTGGTCGTTATTTCTATTATCGGTATTTTAGCGACTCTTTCGGTTGTGGTTGTGAATAACGCTCGTGCCAAAGCGCGCGACGCACGGCGCGTGGCCGACATCAAACAAATCCAAACAGCTTTGGAGTTGTATTATGAAGACGTTCATCATTATCCGACTAATGCAGAATTTTTAGCAGGTTCATTGTATTCAACATCTTCTTTGCTTGGCACCACCACTTATATTGGAGTAATTCCGCTTGCACCGGAGTCAGACGGTGTTTGTTCTGAGAGCGATAATACCTATACTTATCAACAATTGCGCAGCGGTTCTGATTATCGTGTAAAATTCTGCGTCGGCGCTCCGGTCGGTTCCTTAAGAGAAAAAGGCAGATATATGGTCGGACCGGAAGGTTTTACCGCAATTAATGCTCAAACTTTATTGGAAATTTGCAATAATATTAATTCTGAATGTGATTCGGCTTGCCCGATCGGTTCGGTTTGTGGCGGCGGCACTATTTTTTCAACTAATCCAAATTTGGTAGCGGCACCTTCGCAAAATTCAGAATTTGGTTGCGTAGGTAGTCAAAGTTGCACCGGCAACGAAGATAATATAAACACTATTTACAATTGGGGTCCGAGCTCGGAAACTACCGGCGCCACTGATGCCAATAATGGCCAGGTAAATATGGCTACCATCAAATCGTTTGCCGGCGAATCATTCTATTTATATCCTGCCTTCAAAGCTTGTGACGACTTAAATACTGTGGGCTTATTTCATTTTACCGACTGGTATTTACCGTCAAAAAATGAATTAGCCGGTTTGTTGAATAGCAAAAGTATTGTCCCGGGAATGACTACCGAGTATCGTTTGTATAGGTCTTCATCTGAAGACGGTGAGTCCACTGCTTATACTTCGTCTATATACGCCGCTTTGCCTATTATTAGCTCGACCAAGATTCATATATATGGCATAGTTCGTTGTATCCGTCGTTTTTAATATAAGTTTTAGTATTTTTTAAAATACCGACAAGCAAACAAATGAATAAAAATTTTTTTCTTCTTATCGTCATAATTTTTTTGGCGGCGTTCGCAGTTGTTTTGGTTTTATTTTTAAAACCAATGCCTTCGGCGCGAGAAGAGATAAAAAAAATGGCAAATGTCGCCACCTCAACACCGGAAAATCAGAAGACAAAAATTGTTTATGCAGTCCATTGGATGGACAAATTTCAAATCGATGGCATTTACGAAAATGGGATTTTAAAAGAAAAAGGTTTAATGCAATACTTAGACGAGTACGTTGCACTTCATCCCAATATTAAATTTGAAATTATGACTATTCCTTATTTGGAATATGAAAATAAATTAAAGTTGCTTGATGATGTTGATGCCGTGCCGGATATTTTTCAAATTTATTCTCTGTGGGGCGTTTCTTATGTTGAAGATAACATGATTGATAATCCACCAAAAGATATTAAGCTTGATGTGGAAAAAAATTATGTCTCCAAGGCCGGTGCAACTATTGATGGTGATATTTGGGGTATTCCGGGTGAGATTAATGATTATTCTTTGATCTATAACAAGAAAATGTTTAAGGACGCCGGGATAGTTGATAAAAACGGCGAAGCTTTGGCTCCAAAAACTTGGAATGATTTGGTAATGGCAGCCAAAAAATTAGCAAAAAAAGATGATAAAGGCAATATAACTAGATATGGTTTTGCTTTCACCAAGGGAATGGATTGGGCGGTAGTCGATCCATTTTTGTCGTTGCTTATGAGTAATGGCGGTTCCTATTTATCGGCCGATAACAGCCAAGCGCTGTTTAATAGCCCGGCCGGGGTTGAAGTTTTAAATTCAATTTGTGGTTTATTTAAAAATGGCGCTACCGATGTTAATTCTAATGTTTGGGATTTTAGCGATGGCAAAGTAGCCATGGCTTTTGTCGCGCCGTGGACTGAAGGCGTTTTTAAAGAGGCGATGGGAGATAGATTTGAAAAAGAAGTCGCAGTCGCTCCAATTCCATATTTTAAAAACCCGGCCAGTTTGCAATACGATTGGTTTTTGGGAGTCATGAATAAATCAAAAAACAAACAAGCCTCTTGGGATTTTTTACGTTGGTTTACAACCGACATTCAACCCGACAGAGGCACCACCAGATACGGCGATTTATTAGCCAGAACCATCAAGGCAATTCCGAACCGAAAAGTTGATTTGGAAAATAATAAAGATATGTTGGAAAATAATTTTTTTAAGACCCCGTTTATTTCGCAATTGCTGATATCGACTCCGCAACCGAACATTTTACATGCAGCTGAAATAAGAGAAATTATGCTTGGAGAAATCGAAGCCGCTTTTGCCGGAAAAGATGCTAAGCGTGCGCTCGATGATGCTGCCGTTAAAATAAATAATATATTGAAGCAAAATAAATAATATTTGTTTTAGTATAAATATAAAAAAATGAAAATAAATTACAACAGCTTGGCTACAAAAATAATTTTTTTCGGCTTAACGCTTATTTTATTATCGTTGTTTATATTTTCCACAATTTCTTTAGTGAATCAGCGCGCCGGATTACGTCGGCAGATATTGGACAAGGGTTATGTTTTTGCTGAATTTACTGCACGTTCCATTTATGATGATTATGTCTCTTTTTATACTCAGTCCGGCGATGAGAATTTTGCTTTATTCAAAAAACAACTTGAAAATAAATTGTCCGTAAATAATGACATTATTAATATATCGTTAATTTCAACTAACGGCCGGGTTTTATTTGATTCAACCGAATTGGCGACGGGGCATTACAACAAGGACAATATTAAAGTAATGAACGATCCGGAACTGCTTAACGCTTTAAAAAATAATGACAGCTCTTACCGTGATATAGAATTTATGGGCGAAAAAATGGTGGAAATTATTGTACCCATCAAAGAGGTCTCCGGCAGCCACATCTTGGCAATGCGCTACATTCTTTCTTTCGATTCTTTCAATAATCAGTTAATAGTTGTTTATCGGCAGCTCGCTTTGTCATTTTTAATCGTTTTTATTTTTGTGTTTTTATTAAGCATTCCGCTTTATTTAAGTATAACCAGACCGATTACCAGGCTTAGCGCTTTAACAAAAAAAATTAGCCAAGGTGATTTGACCGCCAAAATTGATGCCGGCGAAGCAAGAGATGAAATTGGCGTTTTAACTGAGGATTTTAATACTATGGTTGATAAATTGCGGCTTTCCAACGAGAAAACTATTTCTTCCAATAAAAAATCAGAACAAGAAGTTAAGGAAAAAATGAATCAAGCTGTGGCGGAAAGAGATAGATTGGCGGCTGAAGCCGAGCAGTATAAAGCAGAATTAAAAAAAGTTAAAGAAAAGAATGACGACTTAGAAAGGCTTAATAAGTTTATGGTTGGACGAGAACTGAAAATTATTGATCTTAAAGCTAAAGTGGCTGATGAGAAAAAAGAAAAAAAACAATTATAGTTCAATGCGTTTATCGCAGATATTTATTTATAAAACAAGATGATAAAAGAAAAAAGTGCTAAAATAATTTCTTTGGTTGTCGCCGTGTTGGCAATCGCCGTTATAATCGGGTGGCTTTTTAATATTACTATTTTAAAAAATATTTTGCCGCAATTTACCGACATAGATTTTATTGTTGCCGTTTGTTTTTTGTTGAGCGGTTTTGTTTTGTATGCCAAAGCTGTTGATTATAAAAATGTTGGGAGCTGGGTTCAGTTTTTTTTACTTTTCGTTTCTTTTTTAATTTTTCTAACTGCAAGTTTTGTTTTAACGTCATTATATTTTGGTGCTGAAGACGGAATAAATAGTTTAATAGTTAAAAATTCATTTGAAACACTAGATGTTTCTGTGTTGGTAAAATTGTATCTGCCGATTGCTATGTTCGGTTTTTTAACAGTGGCCGCTATCGGTTTTTTACCGATTAACAAAAATAAATTTTTTTCGGTGGCATCATATTTTTTGGCTGTCGGGCTGATTTTTATCGGCGGTTTGGCCGTTATTAATTATCTGACAAATTTATCCAGAATTTATTATGGCTTCGGAAATGTTGATGTGACTATAGTGCCGCGTATTTTGGTTTTATTTATATTTTTGGGTTTTGGTTTTTTGACGATATTTATAAAAAAAACACAAATAAGAGAATAAATTGATAGTGTTTAAAATATTTGTTTTTATGAAACTTAGGGTTAAATTAGTTATTATCTGTTTAATTATTTCTTTGGTGCCTTTGTTTTTTGTTGCTTTATTGGGCTATAACAACGTGCGCGGAGCGCTATTATTAAGAAATAAAAACTTTCTAAGACTTGTTCTCGATAATAAAATAGCTAATATCAAAGATGAGCTTAATGTCTTTCAAGAGAAAATTCTTGTTAAGGATAATTTTTTAGTTAGATCAAGCTTGGCAATTATTTCCAAATCCGCCGATAAAATTGATGAATCAGAACACGCCAAAGCCGTCAATTATTTGGAGGCGGAATTTAGGGGTTTGGTAACGCGGCATGAAAAAATAAGCGATATAATTTTTGTTGATCCGGCCGGAGTGGTGGTTTATGATTTTAATAAAAAAATTACAGAAAAATCAATTGATAAAATTTTTTATGGTTTTGGAAAATTAGCTTTTGAAAACGGCAAAAATAAAATTTATAGCAGCGACTTGTATCCCGACGTTGACGGTTCCGGAAATTTTTTGGTCAGTGGTCCGGTTTATAGTTTGAATAATGTTTTTTTGGGAGTTTTGATGCTGGATATAGATGCTTCTAGTTTGCTTGGAACCATCAAAGGCGATTATCGAATTTACAATTCTTTGGAAACGATTGTTGTCAGGCTGATTTCTTCCGCCGCCAAAAATACCGATCAGGAATATATTTACAATCAGAACGGCGATACGGCGATGTTTTTAAATCCGCTTCGCTTCGATGATCAAGCGGCGTTTAATCGTACGGTTTTATTGGATGATCATAATAATTCAATTTGGCTGGCGATTGCCGGAAAACCTGGCTATGGTTCCGATATTGATTATCGGGGTAAAAAAGTATTTTTGGCCTGGGATTATTTGCCGGAAACCAATTGGGGTATATTAGTTAAAATTGATGAGAGCGAAATATTATCATCTTTGCACACCTTTTCTGTGCAGATGATTTTTTTCGGATTGATTTGCGCTTTTGCAATTTTTTTATTAGCTTGGCTGATTGCCTTGTTGGTTTATGCTCCGTTTTCGGAATTAATTAAAGCGGCGGAAGAAATCGGCAATGGTGTCTTTGATGTAAGTTTTGATAAAAAAAATATTTCAGCCAAAGATGAATTTGGAATTGTGTCCAGAACCTTTTTAAAAACATCGGAAAAATTAAAAAATTTATTTACCGGCTTGAATAAGGATATCGTTAATAAAACGCTAGAAGTTAATGAGAAAAATAAATATCTTGATCAGCAAAAAAGAGCGCTTATCAGTTTATTGGAAGATGTGGAATTGGAAAAATCAAAAGCCGAAGGTCTGGTTAGCGATTTGGAGAAGTTTAGATTGGCAATGGAAAACTCATCTGATCAAATTGTTATTACCGATTCGGAGGGAATTGTTCTTTTCGGCAATAAGATGGTTGAAGAAATTACCGGCTATAAACTTGATGAAATAATCGGGAAAAAAGCCGGAGTTCTTTGGCGGTCGCCGATGCCGATGGAATATTATAAAAAGTTTTGGGACACCATTAAAAATAAAAAGAAAATTTTTATCGGTGAAATTGAAAATCGAAGAAAAAATGGCGAAGAATATACAGCCGCCATTAATGTTTCTCCGGTGTTGGATAAAAAAGGCGAGGTGGTTTATTTCGTCGGAGTGGAACGCGATATTACCAAAGAAAAACAGATTGATCGCGCTAAGACCGAGTTTGTGTCTTTGATTTCCCATCAATTAAGAACTCCGCTAACTGCCATTAGCTTATTTTCTGAAATGCTGGTTGATAAAGATTTAGGGGAATTAAACACTGAACAATTGGAATATATACAAAATATTCGAACTAGCAACCAGCGCATGATTCTCTTGGTTAATTCGATTCTTAACGTGTCGCGTTTGGATATGGGAACTTTCATTGTTGAGCCGAAAGATACGGATGTTGCCGCTTTAGCCCAAAGTGTTATCAACGAACAAACACTGATAATGGCTGAGAAAAATTTAAAATTTTCACAATCGATTGATAAAGAAATCCCAATAATTAAAACTGATCCCGATCAGCTAAGAATGGTTTTTCAAAATCTTTTATCAAATGCTGTAAATTATACGCCGAAAGATAAAAGCATTGAATTTAATATGGCTTTCGATAAGTTGAATAAAAAGATATTTATTGAAGTTAAGGATTCCGGAATCGGTATTCCGAAAAATCAACAGTCAGAAATATTTGGCAAGCTTTTCCGCGCTAATAATGCCAGACTTTTTTATACCAATGGCAATGGATTGGGTTTATATATTATTAAAACTATTTTGGAACAACTTGGCGGCAGTATTCGGTTTGAATCGGAAGAAAACGTCGGTACGACATTTTTTGTAAGTTTGTCGACGGCGCCGGTGGCTAAAAAATCTGGCAAGGTGAAATTGTCATAAAATCGGCATTATTTTTGTGATTTTCTAAATGTTTAATAAGTGCTATAATATCCTTCTAAAATAAAAAATAATGAAATAATTTTATGAAAGAAGTGCAAGATGTTTTTAATCGTATTAATGAAAAAAAACTTGAACAAAAAACTTTAAAAGATATTCATCGCAGTGTTTTGGCTAATTCGCAAGAGTATCAATCAGTTTTAGAAGAGCTTAAGGAGCTGAAAGAAAAAAAGAAAAAAATTCAATCATCATTAGAAGCCGATTTAAAAGAGGAGTTTCAAAAAATTGATGAAATTAAATCTTATATCGCTTCAGATCGGGAAATGTTAAGCAATATGACTTTAACCCAGTTTCTTAAAGGCGAGAAAGTTGAGATTATGGATGATAAGAATAATAAATACGGACCGGTGTTCAGTGTCCGATTTGAGAAAATTTAAATTATCGGATTAAATCATAATTATTCGAGAATTCCCGGATTGATTGATTAAAAAGAAAATGCCTGATATAATCAATTTATCTTAAGAATTAACTTAATGAAAAAAATAATTTTTTAAACGTATGGGAAAATTTGATCAAAGAGGTGGTGATAGAGGTCGTGGCGGTTTTGGCGGTGGTCGTGGTGGTTTTGGTGGTGGCCGTGGCGGTCGCGATGGCGGTCGACCGGAAATGTTTCGTGCCACTTGCGCCGAATGCGGTTCAAGTTGCGAAGTTCCTTTTAAACCATCTGGTGATAGACCAGTTTTGTGCAGTGCTTGTTTTTCAGCCAGCAAAGGCGAAAAACCACGCGAAAGAAGTTTTGATAGCAAATTCGGTAAAGGCGGTTTTAATGATAAACCTTCATTTTCAGCTTCCAAACCAAGTGCTGATATTTCCAAATTAGAAAACGAAATTAAAGCTATCAATGAAAAATTGGATAGAATTTTGAATAGCTTATCATCAGCTTCAGCTAAAAGTTCAGAAGTAAAAGAAAAATCTGTGGTTAAACCGGTAGCCGAAAAGAAAGTTGCGGCTAAAACAGAAGTTAAAAAAACCAAAGTAAAAGCAGTTAAAAAACCGGCCGCTAAAGCTAAAAAGAAATAAACAAAAAGTTTTATAAAAAACAGTCCCGCGTGTTCGGGGCTGTTTTTGTTTTTGCCAATTTAGCTTAGCCATTTACAAAAGATTAAAAATGTGGTATAATTATCAGATACAATTAAGTTATTTAACAACATAAAATATACTGCCATGAAAACCGTAAATTCAGTAATCCCCGTTATGGATGCTATGGAAAATTTTAAGTCAGATGAAGATTGTGCCTATGATACCTGCGAACAAGTGGTTACAGATATATTAATTTTTATTCTGATAGCCGCCGCAGCTTTTTGCATAGTTCTGGCTTTCACACAAGGAATAGCAATTTTGTTTTTATTTAGCATTGCTTTTTCACTGCTAGCTTCCTTTGTCACATTCTCAGCCATAAAGAAGTTTATGTGGCTAAAGACTGTCGTCAAAAAAATTGCTTCTTTAATTAGTTTTGAAATGTAATAATACATTTCGCAAAAAAGGGTATAAACAAATGTTTGTGCCCTTTATTTTTTTGCCATTTTTTGCTATATTTATAAGTATAATTATTAAAAATATAAAATTATGGCGGAGGAAAAATTTTCAAATATCGCTGCGAAACCGAATGTTAACCCGAAGCTTGCTTTTTTATTCGTGAAAATAGATCGCTGTGCTGCTTGGGTTTTATTTTTTGCAGCTATTGCTTATGCTATCACCGGTTATGGCATGACTAAGGGCTTGATAAGCGTGGCAGCGGCCCGCTCAGCGCATCTTGGCTTACTTGGCGCGATTGCTTTGCCGGCTTTTATTATTCATACTTCCTGGGCAATTCATTTATTTTTTAAGAGAAAATGTATTTGGAACATATTTACTAAAATTGCCTTGGTGTCTTTTTATATTATTTTAGTTTTATTTTTCGCCTATGTTCACTTTTTTTATGGCCAGACAGAAATTAATAAGGAAACACAAAAAAATAATATTGCAGTTACTGGCGCTATGGAGGCAAGAACAATTTACACGGCCGAAACTTTGAAAACATTTAATGGTTTGAATAGTCAGCCGGCTTATGTGGCGGTTGATGGCGTGGTTTATGATATGTCAAAAGAATTTCGCGGCGGCAAACATCACGGTTATAGTGCCGGACAAGATTTGAGTGCGGCTTTTCACGAGGAACACCCGGATAATTTTCTAAACGGCTTAACAATTGTCGGCACTTATCAAGCGAATTAATTTATGAAAAAAATAAAAGAATGGTTGTGGCGTTATGTGCCGGCAGAAATATTTGGAGTTATTGGCACGATTATCGGCGTCAGCTTTTTTTCTTTGTTGAGCAATAATTTGATCGTCGTAGTTTATGCCGGGTCGATTGCCGAAACTATCGGTTATTATGGCTTTATCGCGCTTTGGGATTTTCGCAAGAAAAAAATAAAGCATGCCGATTCCGGTAAAAAAATAGGCTTCTTTGAATTTTTAAAAAATGTGCGTGATTTAATTTTTGAGTTTGGTTTTTCCGAAGCTTTGGATAGTTTATTTGTTCGCCCGCTTTGCATGTATTGGTTCGCTATAATATTCTCCGACAAAATTGCCGGAATCATTGCCGGTAAATTTGCGGCCGATCTCGTTTTTTACATACCGACGATAGCCGCTTATGAAATTAAAAATAAATACGCCAGAGATAAAATTAAAAAATTAAAATAAACTTTGGCCGGTAATTTCTTTTGGTTTTTTTAGGCCCATAATTTTTAAAACAGTCGGAGCAATGTCTTCCAGTCCGAGATTATTTTTCAACTTAATTTTTTGTAGCTTTGGGCTGGGGGAAATAATTGACAAGGGCACCGGGTTGACGGTGTGGCTGGTGGCATATTTTTTTCCTTTGTCTTCGGCGTTGCCATGATCGGCAAAAGTTATGGCCGTGTAATTATTGTTTAATCCGGCCGCCACAATTTCTCCGGTGGCTTTATCCACCGCTTCTACCGCTTTGATAATGGCTTCTTTTTTGGCAGTATGTCCGACCATATCGCAATTAACCAAATTGACCACGATAAAATCATAATATTGTTTTTTGATTTCTTTGATCAGTCTTTGGGATATTTTTTTAACGCTCATTTCCGGCTGTAAATCATAGGTGGCTACTTTGGGAGATTTTATTAATATTCTATCCTCGTTTTTATTTGGTTTTTCTTTTTGGCAATTAAAGAAAAAAGTAACGTGAGCATATTTTTCCGTTTCGCTGATGCGCAATTGTCGATAATTATTTTTGGCGATAACTTCACCGAGTAAATTATCCAAAGAAATATTGGGGAAAGCTATTTCGGCATTCATCGGTTGATAATATTGAGTCATGGCCACAAAAAATACCGGGATGATTTGTCTTTTGAATCCGGTGAATTTTTTTTCGCAGATAGCTTGAGTTAATTGGCGCGGGCGATCGGTGCGAAAGTTGAAAAAAATTAGGCTGTCATTTTTTTTGATCCCGACGTAATTTTTGATTTTTTTGGGAGTAATGAATTCATCAAATTCGCCAGCCTGATGACACGATTTAATCTGTGCTTCCGGGTTGTCATATTCTTCGGCTTGCCCTTGAACGATAGCATTATAAGCCAATTTTGTTCGATCCCAACGAGTGTCTCTGTCCATGGCGTAGTAGCGGCCGGAAATTGTGGCGATTTGGCCAAAGCCGATCTGTTTGATTTTTCTTTGTAATTTTTTAACATGTTTTAAGCTCTCGGTTGTCGGCGCGTCGCGGCCGTCAGTGATGGCGTGAATATAAACATTTTTGAAATTATTTTTTTGGCATAAATCCAATAAGGCAAACAAGTGATCAGTGTGGCTGTGAACGCCTTGATCTTGCATTAATCCTATTAAGTGCAGAGCGCTGTGATTTTTTTGGCAATTTTCAAGCGCTTTTAAGAAGGCGGCGTTTTTGAAAAAAGAGCCATCACTAATCGCTTGGTGGATGCGAGGCAAAGATTGGAATATTATGCGACCGGAACCTATTGTCATGTGTCCAACTTCGGAATTGCCTTGGTAACCCGGCAATAAACCAACTTCCAATCCGCTGCTTTGTATGAGTGTGCTTGGATATTTTTTTTCGTAAGCATCTTGATTTGGCGTGTTAGCTAGTTTTATATAGTTATTGGCATTTGGTTTATGATAACCCCAACCGTCGCGAATAATTAGTATTACCGGATTTTTACATTTCATATTTGTTCATTAATAAATTATGCTTTAATTATACCGCAAAAACCTAGAAAAGTGAAAAATGCGTGTGCACATCACCCCAGTTTATTGACTTGTTTTTTATAATATGTTATAGTTTATTTTGTATAAGTGATGCTCGTTCTGTTTTCCTTACATGTAAGTGTTAGGAGTAAAAAGAATTGGATAAAAAAGGTCGACTTATTTATTTAATTAAAAAAAGTATTAATGTAAGGAAAAAAATATGTCAAAAAAACTTTATGTAGGTGGCTTGCCTTATAGCACCTCTGATGAGGCTTTAAAAGATTTATTCGTTGAAGCCGGAAATGTTGAATCAGCTATTATTATCATGGATAAAATGACTGGTCGCTCAAAAGGTTTCGGATTCGTTGAAATGTCAACTGAAGAAGAAGCTCAAAATGCAATCTCTTTAATGAATGGTAAAGAAGTTGGCGGTAGAACTATTATCGTTAACGAAGCTCGCCCACAAGAAGATCGTCCAAGAACTGGCGGTTTTGGTGGTCGTGATGGCGGTAACCGAGATTTCGGAAAACCACGCAGACAAAATTGGTAATTATCAATTTATCTATAAAAAAAGAACTCTGGCAACGGGGTTCTTTTTTGTTGTAAAAACCGATGTAATTTGTTATAATATTATTGCGGTTAGTGTTAATTTTTCGCTAAAAATAAATATTATTTTGTATGAACAAAAAATTTTGGTTAAACAAAAAATTTCTTTTGATTTTGCTTATCATTATCGTCAGTGTTTTTTTTGCTTTGGTAATTTGGCCGAGCATGAATAATAATTTTGAATCAAAAGCCGATGCCGCGGTTTTAATTTCCGATTCAAATATTATTTCAACTTCTTCTGGCGCTACAGTAATAGAAATACCTCAGCCGGCTCCGGTTATTAGAATTAAACCGGAAAAAATTAATGTGCGTGGCATTTATTTAACGGCTTATTCGGCCGGCAGTGATAAAAAAATTACTAATATTTTGGCATCCATAAAAAAATCGGATATTAATGCTGTGGTGATTGATATTAAGGATTATTCCGGTTATTTGAGTTATGATAGCAGTTTGAAAATGGTTAACGATTTAAAATTGGAGCAAGTAAAAATTAAAAATTTAAAAGCGCTAATCGCAAAATTGCATAAGGAGAAATTATACGTGATTGCGCGCATAGCTGTTTTTCAAGATCCGTTGCTAGCTGAGAAAAAACCGGCGTGGGCGGTAAAAAGCGCCAAAAGCGGTGTGGCTTGGCGTGATCGCAAAGGTTTGTCTTGGGTAGATCCGTCCAATCCGGAAATTTGGAAATATCATGTTGATGTGGCTAAAGAAGCGATTGATTTGGGCTTTGATGAAGTCAATTTGGATTATGTGCGATTTCCGTCTGATGGCGCGATTTCTGACATGAGATTTCCATTTTTGAAAGATCAAACCAAAGCCGAGGCTTTAAAAAACTTTTTTGCTTATTTTTATGAACAGACCAAAGACGAGCCGGCTTATTTTTCTGTAGATCTTTTTGGTTTAACGACAACCGTTAAAAACGATATGAATATCGGACAGCTGCTGGAAAACGCTGCGCCGTATTTTGATTATATTTGTCCGATGGTTTATCCATCGCATTATCCGAATGGTTATTTGGGTTATGCCAATCCGGCCAATTATCCCTATGAAGTGATTTATAAGGCAATTAAAAGCGGACAAGAACGAATTGCGGCAGTTGAGAACAATCGCTCAGCGTTGCGTCCGTGGATTCAAGACTTTAATATGGGTGCGGTTTATACGGCCGCGATGATTAAAAAAGAAATTAAAGCGAGTGCTGATGCCGGCGGCGATGGCTATTTAGTTTGGGATCCCAAAAATATTTATACTTTTGGTGCTTTTAGCAAATAATTTAAAAAATATTATTCAACAAGCCAACTTGCTTTTTGGCTTGTCTTTTGTTAGAATAATCCAATATTATTAAGTTTTATCAATTTTATGACTAGTCGAGAATTGCGTCAAAAATATTTGGATTTTTTTAAATCAAAAAATCATACAATCATATCATCCGCTTCGCTCATCCCTGAAAACGATCCGTCAGCTTTATTTACTATGGCTGGCATGCATCCTTTGGTGCCATATTTAATGGGTGAAAAACATCCCGGCGGTACTCGTCTGACCGATGCGCAAAAATGTATTCGTACCGGCGACATTGATGAAGTCGGCGACAGTACGCACCACACTTTTTTTGAAATGATGGGTAATTGGAGTTTGGGAGATTATTTTAAAAAAGAGTCGATCTCCTATAGTTTTGAATTTTTAACTTCACCGGAATGGTTAGGTTTGGATAAAAATCGTTTGGCGGTTTCAGTTTTTGCGGGAGATGCCGACGCGCCGTTTGATGATGAAGCTTATAACGCTTGGAAAGATCTAGGAATTGCCGAGTCCTTAATTGCAAAATTGCCTAAGAAAAATAATTGGTGGGGACCGGCTGGACAATCAGGCCCTTGCGGTCCGGATTCGGAAATATTTTATTGGGTGGGTGATGCCGATAAAATTCCAAGCAGCTTTAATGATGATAACGATTTGTGGGTGGAAATCTGGAATAATGTTTTCATGCAATACAACAAAAAAGCTGACGGCACTTTTGAACCTTTGGCGCAAAAAAATGTGGACACCGGCTTGGGCCTGGAAAGAGTTACGGGAATTTTAAACGGTTTGGCGGATAATTATCAGGCCGATACATTTTCTAATTTGATTAAAAAGATAGAAGAATTGTCCGAAAAAAAATATGGAGAAAGTGTTGAAATAACAAAGTCGATGCGCATTGTGGCCGATCATGTTAAAGCGGCAACTTTTATTATCGGCGATGACAAGGGAATTGCGCCGGCAAATACCGATCAAGGTTATATTGTGCGCCGTTTGTTGCGCCGAGCTTTGCGTTATGGTCGTCAATTGGAAATAAACAAAGCTATTTGGTTGCGGGAATTAGCCGCAGTAGTTATTGCCGATTATGCGGATATTTATGGTGAGTTAAAAAGAAATGAAAATTTTATTTTGACGGAATTAGATAAAGAAGAAGAAAAATTTGGTAAAACCTTGGAACTAGGCTTGAAAGAATTTAATAAATTGCATGTGACTGATAACAATATTGCCGGCGTTGATGTGTTTAATTTATTTCAGACTTATGGTTTTCCGATTGAGATGACCGAGGAATTGGCCAAGGAGCGCGGCTATCAAATTGACCTTGCCGGTTTTGAATTGGAAATGAAAAAACACCAAGACTTATCTCGCACCGCTTCGGCCGGAAAATTTAAAGGCGGATTGGCCGATGCCGGCGAGGAAACTGCCAGATTGCATACGGCAACTCATTTGTTGCTGGCAGCCTTGCGCCAAGTTTTAGGCGATCATGTTTTTCAAAAAGGCAGCAATATCACTCCGGAAAGATTGCGCTTGGATTTTTCCCATCCGGATAAAATGACTCCGGAACAAATTGCGGCCGTAGAAAAAATTGTTAATGACGAAATCAAAAAAGCTTCGCCGGTTGTGTGCGAGGAAATGCCTTTGTCGCGCGCTAAGGATCAAGGAGCAATGGGCGTCTTTGAATCGAAATACGAAGAGCAAGTTAAAGTTTATAAGGTTGGTGCCGACGATGCTTTGTTTTCGCATGAAATTTGCGGCGGACCGCATGTTAACAATACTTCGGAATTGGGTGAATTCAAAATTCAAAAAGAAGAAAGCAGCAGTTCCGGCGTTCGTCGCATTAAAGCTGTTTTGCTTTAAATTTAATATCTCGAGGAATTTTTATTATAAAACTGGTGCCTTTGCGCCAGCAACTTCTCACTTTGATTTGGCCGTGAAATTTATTCTCAATTATTTTTTTGCTGCTAAAAAGTCCAATACCGCTGCCGCCGCAATTTTGTTTGGTGGTAAAAAATTCGGCAAAAATTTTATCTAAATTCTCCGGTCGAATGCCGCCGCCATAATCTTTTACGACAAAATAAAACCACAGCGGCCGCCTTAATATATAAATCTTAACAATTTTTTTATTATCAGTCGGGGCTTTGGCATATGATTCAATCGCGTTACCTATTAAATTTAAAAAAATTCGACCAAATTCAGTCGAATTGCCATAGAGTTTTATTGTTTGATCGTCGCTTAAACAAATCTGGACATTTAGTTTTGTGGCCTTGTATTCCATTAAGGTGATAATTTGCTTGATTTCTTTGTTGACGGAAAATAAACGATTTTCCTCATGGTGGTTTATTTGTTTTTTTATCGATAAGACAAATTTTTCCGTCTTGCTCATGATGCGAATAGCTTCTTTGATTCCGTTAAACTTTTTGTTAACTTTTATATCTTTTTCTTTTTCGGCTAAATTCAGATAAAGCTTGGCGGCGCTTAGATGGTTTACTAAATCATGAATACTTTCGCGCGCCAATTGTCCGAATTCGGCTTGCTCGTATATAGTTTCAGCATTATTGGTTTCAATATTACTAGTTTCAGTATTAGTTTCAATGGTTGTTTCGTTATCGGTATAAAAAAAATGGGCCACTTTTTCTGTGGTCCGTTTGTGATGAAAAAAGACATTTTTAAGAAAATAAAATCTAGAGCCGAAGTCTCGACCTAACATGTGTTTGGCGTTTTGTGTGCCATTACTAGCCATATTAGTGTTCAATTACTTAATTTAAATTTACTCCCTATGTTTTTAAAAGTCAACAATAGTAAAAAAATCGGCGCTGCTTTATTTGCAATTTATTCAATAATTTCTTAAAGTGTCTAGTATGAGTATTCGTGATGAAATAAATCGTAAACGTGCCGGGTCTTATGATCCCTTTGTCGTGCGTGAAGGTAAATTTCGGCATGCGGAATTAGAAGATTCTTTCTACCATCTTGATTGGGCGGAAGAGTCTTTTTTGTCGGGCAATTATGAAAAAGAAATGTTGCGCCGCACTTTTAATTTTGACAAAGTAAAATATCTGGTCATTGTTATATCGGTATTTTTTTTGGTTTTATTGACGCGAGTTTTTTGGTTGCAAATTATAAGAGGCAATTATTATTATTCCATGGCTGAGGGCAACCGTATTCGCACTCAAACAATCGAGCCGAAGCGCGGTATTATTTATGATCGGCAAATGAAGCCGTTGGTTAGAAATGAAGCTAACTTCGTTTTGTATTTAATTCCGAGCGAATTGCCGGATGATTCTCAAACGCGCGATGATTATTTGCGCCAAATCGGTGCTATTTTAGACAAAAATAATAATGACAATTCAGTTGAAGCGAAGACCATGAAAGTCGGCAACCTGGAGTTGGTGATGGAAAATTCATCGTTTTTTGCCATTAATAAGAAATTGGAAAAAATAGTGCCATATTCTTTGGAATCATATCAGCCTTTGTTTATTGCCGATAATATCGATTATCAAAGCGCTTTGCTTTTGAGCTTAAAGACTCAGGATTTTCCGGGAATTTTTATTACCAATAAAATTAGACGAAATTATTCAATCAGCAATTTAAGCACTTCGACCGAAGCACTTAATGTTTTAAGCTTATCCCATCTTTTGGGCTATATAGGTAAAATTAATGAAAAAGAATTGGCAGCCAATAAAGACGAGTATTCACAAATTGATTATATCGGTAAAACCGGTTTGGAATATTCTTATGAAAAAGATCTCAAGGGCCATATCGGTGAAAAAAATGTAGAAGTTGACGCTTTGGGCAAGGAAAAAAAGATAATCAGCCAAAGCGCGCCGGAAGACGGACACAATCTTCTTTTATCTTTGGATATCGATTTGCAAAAAAAAGTTGAAGATACAGTTAGTGATGCTTTGAAAAAAATGGGATTAAGTCGTGCCTCGGTGGTGGTGGAAGACCCGCGTAATGGTGAAATTCTGGCGCTGGTTAGTTGGCCGTCGTATGATAATAATTTATTTAGTCATGGTATCAGTCAAGATGATTATTCTAAATTAATCAACGACAAAAATCGTCCTTTATTTAATCGGGCGGTGTCAGGTGAATTTCCTTCCGGTTCAACCATTAAGCCGGTGATGTCGGCCGCGGCCTTGCAAGAGGGAATTATAAATGAAAATACATCTTTTTTGAGTTCCGGCGGCTTGCATATCGGACAGTGGGTTTTTCCTGATTGGAAGGCAGGTGGTCATGGCATGACCAATGTCAGGAAAGCGATTGCCGAATCGGTTAACACTTTCTTTTATATTATTGGCGGCGGTTATGAAAATTTTAAGGGATTGGGTTTGGATTTAATTGTAAAATATTTTCGAGCCTTTGGCTTGGGTGAGAAACTCGGTATTGATTTGCCGAATGAAGCTACCGGTTTTGTGCCAACATCGCAATGGAAAGAAGACACAAAAAATGAAAAATGGTATATTGGAGATACCTACCATTTATCTATTGGACAAGGTGATTTAACAACTACGCCATTGCAAGTCGCGGCTTATACAACTTATTTCGCCAATAGCGGAAAACTTTATCAGCCCCATTTGGTAAAAGAAATTTTAGATAAGAATAATAATTCCATAAAAAAAATTGATCCGGTAATTATTGAAAAAGATATTGTCAGTGCTAAAAATGTGGAAATTGTTCGTTCCGGTATGCGTCAAACCGTTGTGTCTGGCAGTGCGCGCAGTTTATCGACTTTGCCGGTGGAGGCGGCCGGTAAAACTGGTACGGCGCAATGGTCCAGTGTCCGCGCTCCGCAAGCGTGGTTTACCGGTTTTGCGCCTTACAATAATCCGGAGATTGTAATTACAGTTTTAGTGGAAGAAGGCGCCGAGGGTAGCGTGGCGGCAACTCCGATTGCTAAAGAAATTTTAAATTATTATTTTACGCGTAATCAAAATAAATAAATTTTATGAAGTTTATAAAAATAGCTTTTAAATTAATTGTTTACGGCTTTGCTTTAATCGGCGTGGTTTTAATGGCCGGATTTTTTGCGGTAAAATATAATTTGACTAATGTTGTAGCGGTGGTTGATAAAAACAGTTCTGAATATCAGGCGGCGGTCAATAACTTTTCTTATTCTAATTTACAGCAAGAAAATAAAGCTGCGGAATTACAATATTCCAATGATAGTTTGGCGGAGATCAATAGGAGAATTTCCCAGCTGCATAATTCTTCCCAAGAATTGGCAGCTTTAAAAATCCAAAAGATTCAAGAGCTTTGCCAACTTGATGTTGTCGGAAAAATGTATCCGGTCAATGCCAGAAATATAATTTTGGCGCGCCAGGCCGGCATTTCAGTTTGGTCATATAATCAAATGATTTTGGCGTTGTCATTGCACGCCGGTGTCGATTCTGAATTTAGCAATAAAATTAAGGCTTGCCAGAATTTGTCGGACGCTGATTATAACGAAACCCAATTGGCAGATCTTTACAAAGAAGCTGCGGGCGCTAATGCCTTTACTTGGGCTAATGCCGAGTCGTGGGATATTATTACCGCGGCAATATTAAAAGACGAAGCCGTGATTAAACGAGCTGCAGCCGATGCCGGCGTTTCGCCGCGTTTGATAGTTTCAATTTTGGTGGTTGAACAATTGCGTCTGTATAATACGCAAAGAGAATTTTATGAAAAGTTTTTCAAGCCGCTGCAAATTTTGGCCAATGCCAACAAAATGGCATGGGGTGTAATGGCGATTAAAGAAGCGACGGCGATTGATATCGAAAATAATTTAAAAAATAAGAATTCATCTTTTTACCTCGGACCGAATTATGAAAATGTTTTAAATTTTTCTACCGGCGACATAGCGAAAGATCGCTATAATCGTTTAACCAACCCTAAAGATCATTATTATTCATATTTTTATGGCGCTTTATTAATTAAACAAATTATTACCCAATGGGAAAATAAAGGCTACAATATCGCTAATCGCCCAGAATTAATCGCCACTTTATTTAATATCGGTTTTATGAAATCATCTCCGAAAGATAACCCGCAAGTTGGCGGTTCAATAATAACTTTAGACGATATTGATTATACTTTTGGCTCTTTGTCCCATGAGTTTTATTATTCCAATTTAATTCCGCAGTTTTTATTGAATTAATATTTGAAACTTTTTTTAAAAGTGTTATAATTAAGTTATCAAATGTAATTAAATAATTTAATTAATAAATTTAAAAAAAATATGAAATCAAAAAAACATGGTTTTACTCTCATTGAATTGTTAGTTGTTATTGCCATCATCGGTCTTTTGGCAACTCTAGCCGTTGTGGCTTTGCAAACTGCTCGCGCTAAAGCACGCGATACTCGTCGCGTCGCCGATGTTAAACAAATGCAAACAGCTTTAGAATTATTTTTCAACGATCAACAAAGATACCCATCTGCCGATGAATTGGCAACCGGATCAATCTTCTCAACTTCCACTAACGGTACTACAACTTATATGGCTGTAGTTCCAACTCCACCAACTCCAGCTGACGGTGCTTGCGCCAGCACCAGCACTGCCGCTTATACTTATATTGCGGCTACTAACGGCGGTTCCTATACTATCGCTTATTGCGTTGGCGGTAATGTTGGTACAATCACTTCCGGTGATCATTGTGCAACTCCAGCCGGAGTTACCGATGGCAGTTCTTGCAGTGAATAGTAGTGGCACAGCAAAAAAATAAAATATCAAATTTTTATTTATTAGCACTCTCTTGACAGGAGTGCTAATTTTTTTTATAATGAGAGCATAATAAAATTATTATGATTTCGGACCGAAAAAAATTGATTTTGAAAACAATTATCAAGGAATACACCAAGACGGCGCAACCGATTAGCTCTGGGCTTTTGGTGGAAAAGTACAATTTGGGTATTTCTCCGGCTACGGTGCGCAATGAAATGACAGAATTGGAAGCCGATGGTTTTATTTTTCAACCGCATACTTCGGCCGGACGAATTCCGACAGAAATGGCTTATGCTTTGTGTGTGGCGGAATTTATTGATGATAAAAAAATTACAAAAAGTTCGGAAAATTACGCCAAGGCTTTGGATAAAGTTTTTAAAAAAGAAGAAGATGGTTTTAAGCAAACAGCTAAAGCTATCGCCGAATTGTCCGGCAACGCCGTATTCTGGGCTTTCCATAAAAACAATTTATATTACACCGGTATTTCCAATCTTTTTGCTCAGGAAGAATTTAAACAACTGAATTTAATTTATGATGCTTCCGGCGTGATTGATCGTTTGGATGAAATTATTGATCAAATTTTTAACGACTTGGTTTTGGGACGAAAAATTTTTATTGGTTCCGATAATCCTTTCGGTAATTTTTTGAGCACAATTTTGCTTAAATATAAATATAAAAACCAATCGGGAGTTTTTGGAATTTTGGGCCCGATGCGCATGGATTACGAAAAGAATTTAGCCTTAATTGAATATATTAAAAATAAGTTCGACATTAGCTGAAAGATCTAATGTCGTTCCCGCGAAGGCGGGAATCTATAAAGAAAATAATCCTGGATTCCGGATTAAATCCGGAATGACAGATGTAACATTATGAACGACGAAAATCAAAAGAAAGATGATGAAAAAATAGACGATCATGAATGCAGTTGCGGTCATGACTGCGATTGTGGTGATGGCCATGATTGCGGTTGCGGCGACGGACACGATTGCGGCGATGATCATGACTGCGGCGGTGATTGCCATTGCGATGATTCTCATTGTTATGATGACGCTTGTTTTTGCGGTGATGCCGGCGCTGAAATTACAGCCAATCAAGATAGTTACGAAAATAAATATTTGCGCGCTTTGGCCGATTATCAAAATTTATTAAAGCGAACAGCTCAAGAAAAAAATGAATTTTTTCAATATGCCATCGCTAATTTTTTGCATGATATTTTGCCGATTTATGATAATTTAAAATTATCCATCGGCAGCTTAAGCGAGACTGATGCCAAGAGCCCGTGGGTGGAAGGTGTAAAACATGTTATTAAACAATTCAAAGAGGCTTTAGAATCGCGCGGTATCACAGAAATTAAGACAGTCGGAGAAAAGTTTGATCACAATACTATGGAAGCGTTGGAAGGAACCGGCGAACTTGTAAAAAAAGAAGTTAAATCCGGTTACAGCTTGAACGGCAAAGTAATTGTGCCGGCCAAGGTAATCGTAGAATAATATAAAATTAATCAAAAAATTATGTCATTAATTAAATGGACCCCGTTTCTCGCTGATAATCCATTCGATGAAATGGATAAAATGTTCAATTCGGTTGCACCGCTCAGGGAAAACCAAATGGGATTTACGCCGGCGGTTGATATGTATGAAGATAAAGATAATGTTATCGTGGAAACGCAATTAGCCGGTATCGATCCAGAAAAAGTTAATATCGCGATTGAAA
>Ga0265297_10000854_pt1 | contig 81745 bp, 80 predicted proteins | sample Munlanlwell13791_FD_192502 | JGI IMG/M metagenome (GOLD analysis project Ga0265297, IMG submission 192502) | Leachate microbial communities from a municipal landfill in Southern Ontario, Canada - Leachate well 137-91 | ecosystem: Engineered > Solid waste > Landfill > Unclassified | place...
GAGAACAGCGCATTAACATTCACAGTAAGCGGGACTGACGAAGACGGGACGGCGCTGACGTATTCAGCGGCAAACTTACCCACAGGAGCGAGTTTTAACACAGGTACGAGAGTATTCAGCTGGACGTCAAGTTATAGTCAAGCAGGCAGTTACAGTCCTATATTCACAGTAAGCGACGGATCGTTGACGAGTTCAGAGACAGTAGTGATCACGGTGACGAATGTGAACAGGAGACCCACGCTTACACCGATAGGGAGTAAGAGCGTTAATGAGAACAGCGCATTAACATTCACAGTAAGCGGGACTGACGAAGACGGGACGGCGCTGACGTATTCAGCGGCAAACTTACCCACAGGAGCGAGTTTTAACACAGGTACGAGAGTATTCAGCTGGACACCAGGTTACAGTCAATCCGGAAGTTACAGTCCCATATTTACAGTTAGCGACGGATCGTTGACAAGTTCAGAGACGGTGGTAATAACAGTCAATAATGTCCTTCGTACATTTGTGATAACGGCGAGCGCAGGAACAGGAGGAAGTATTAACCCAAGCGGAGGTGTCAATGTAACTGAAGGCAGTAATCGGACATTTGAAGTAACAGCGGAAGTAGGTTACAGCATATCAAATGTGTTGGTAGACGGAGTAAGCCAGGGCGGAGTAAGCGCATATACATTTAGTAATGTAACAGCAGTGCATACAATAGAAGCCTCGTTCTCAATGACACTGCCATCGGCTCCAAGCGATGTTGCGGCAATATCTGCATCAACATCCAGGATAGAAGTTACATGGACAGACAATGCGATTAATGAGACGGGGTATAGGATACAGAGAAGCCTTAACGGTACAAGTTCATGGACAACGATAGCAACGCCTTCGGCAAACGCGGTAAATTACGGCGACAGTGTATTATCTGCAAATACTACATACTATTACAGAATATGTGCCTTCAATGCAGAAGGGGATTCTGCATATAGTTCGGCAGTGAGTGCGACAACACTACCGAATGTAGTCAGGATATATAGTATCAATGCGATAGCCGGTGTAGGAGGGACAATAGAGCCGAGCGGATTGATAGAGGTAACAGAAGGCGGCAACCAGGTGTTTTGTATCAGTGCTGAGAGCGGATATGAGATCACATCGATCAAAGTTGACGGGGTAACGCAAGGCGCGGCAGGGACATATAGTTTCAGCAGTATCAGCAGGGATCATAGCATTGAGGCATTGTTTGAGAAGGTCTCTGTAGCACCGTTAGGTCCTGAGAAGCCAATGGCCGGAGCATTTAGCGGAGTGTCGTCAACGGTGATAGTGGCAAACTGGGCAAGCGGAGGTAGTGGTACAGGGACAAAGTATTACTGTGAGAATACGACAGCGGGAACAAATTCCGGGTGGATACAGGCAATGAGCTATGTAAACAGGGGATTAACACCTGATAGTGCATACACATACAGGGTAAAGGCAAGGAGTGCCGAAGGGATAGAGAGCGAGTGGACTTTGTTAGGTGAACAGAAGACCGGAGGGAAGAAGGATTTTAAAGGTATTAAGGTAGAGGGAAGGGACCTGTTAACAGGGGACATAGTGAGCAGCAAGCTGAAGGTGAGTGTAGAGATAGAAGGAGCAGGCAGCCTTGAAGTTCTGGATGTGTATGTAGACGGAGTAAAGATGACGTCAGCGGGGACAAAAGGAGATGGAAAGATAAAAGGACTGGAGTATACAGCTGAAGAGGCGATACCGGCCGGGGAGCATAGCATAAGGATAGAGGCGATGGACGCGGAAGGCAATGTATATGAGAGACAGATAACAGGAATAACGGTAACCGCCGCGGGTGTACAGCAAATAGTGGGAAACGTGCTTGGGTACCCGAACCCGTATGACTCTAATGCAGGGAATTTAAGAATATCGTACACGCTTACGAACGATATGGACGTAATGGTATACATATTTAATGTAGTTGGCAAAGTGGTCAGCAAAGGGCAGTATATGAGCGGGACTATGGGAGGATTGGCAGGGTACAACGAGGTTACATGGGACGGAAAAGACATGTTTGGTGCTAAAGTAGAAAATGGGGCATACCTGATAAGGGTGCTTGAGAAGAGCACTTCAAAACAACTGGGTAAATGCAATGTTATGGTGGTAAAGAGATAGACAGATTATCATATCTTCTTACTGCCCGCTTTTTAACAACGAATTGTGAGGATAACCGGCCTTAATATGGTATAATCATCGAAAAATGGAGACTGTAAAAAGCATGGATAACGAGAGAATCGACAAATCACATAGAACAAGTTTGCTAGTGCTCTTTTTCTTTGCCGCATTGTTTTTGTTGTTTTTTCCTTCAAAAGGATCCGCAACGGACAACCTGCTTCTCTGGAACGGTGAAGTCATGCGCGAAGCCTCCTATTTTACCAACGGAGTATGTATAAGTTCCGAAGCATACCAGAATACCTGGTGTTTTAACGGGACGCCGTATGATGGTTATCACAGTCCTGTTATAAGCCTGACTAATCTGCCTTCGTGGAGGAGCGATATATCCGCATATGATGAGATCTGGTTTTATGCCAAATGCGACCAAGAAGGAAAAACATTTAGCTTTGATATATCCGGCTGGCCATATACCAGTAATTTCGTTAGTATCGAAGCTTATATCGATGGCGGGAGTCTTGACGCAACATATCGGCTGGTAAGAATTCCCATCTCGGCGTTAAAAACCGCCACTTATGAATTGGGTAGTATTGAAAGGATCTTTTTTAATCCAGATTCAAAAGGATTCAACATATACATTGATGACATCTGGGCGGTAAAGTTGTCCAATGTAAATCCCGAAAGCTCACCTTTGATTGGGAACTATAGAGATATAATCTTTGCTGATACAAATGTAAAAAGCGCGTCCACTGAAACACTTACGGTAACTAATATTGGGAATCAGCCGTTAATAGTAAGCGGCATCAGTCTGGAAGGAACGGATAAAGACAGTTTCTCTGTTTCTTTATCGGGTTTTACGATTGGGGCAGATTCGAGCAGATCTATGCCGGTAACGTTCAACCCGACAGCACACGGGAATAAAACGGCGAACATTATTATTAATCACAATGCGACGGTTATGGGAAGCACTCATACCGTAGTTTTGAGAGGGAAAGGAATGAACGCGTCGCTCGCAGTATCTCAGAACTCTCTGGATTTCGGGAAAGTTCCCGTTGGGTCCGGTATGACGTGGAAACTGAATGTATCAAACTTAGGCAACGTTGCTCTTAATGTTTCAAATATTGTCAGCTCTAACGAATTGTTCTATGTGACTCCTGCGGCTTTTACATTAGAGAGTGTAAGCACAGAAGAAGTATATGTAACTTTTACTCCCACCGTGGAAGGTGTGCAATCCGGAATGTTGACCATCTTTTCTAATGACATCAATGTTCCGCAGGCCACAATATTTATGAGCGCAGAAGGGATAGCTTCTTTGAATCCCGCTGTGCTGCCTTTGAGTACAGCCAATATCACTTCGAGCACCGTTGATTTGTCATGGGGTACAATATCAGGAGCCAACAAGATAAATATATTTGTCGGGCCTGAACCGCCGGAAACAGTTAATGGTCCACTGCCTTTAAAATTCCAGGTTGCTTCGCTTGATGCAGGCCAAATAAGTTGTGTATTAACTAATCTGGTTGCTGCTGATGATATTTTTATCAGAATTGAGTCATTAAATGGCGATTCTGTGCTAGCCGCCGGCAATACACATATAAGGACAATAGGTGGACCAAGGGCACAGCTAAATACTCCCGTACGGGAAGTGCATATGATATCGCCGAACACGATCATGATCGTACTTCAAAATAAAAGTGTTAAGTCCTATTGCGATAGCATCCAACCTCCGACTTATATATATAGCAATTTGACAGGTTATACTGGAGCGCTTTGGCAGGCAGGCCCCTGGACGGTAAAAAGAGCGGATGGAACCGCTATAAATGTCGACAACGTTTTTAGACATTCGATCGCTGTGGGTAATCCTGTCTATACTTACGATCCTGTAAACGGAGGGTTTAGTGCGGATAATTCTACGGTGGATGTTGACCATAACATATATTTGAAACTTGCCCAAGATGTCGGAACAAGAGAAGTTCTAATAATAAGAGGACCTCAAGTTAGTACGACTTATGATCCGATGACATCATCACTTGAAGTAATTGTTCCTTTCAGCGATAGATATCTTGAGACCCCGGTAATTCAGCTTAACCAAGTAGGCTACTGTCCGAGTTCCACAAAGCGCTATGCGTATATTTCCGGATGGCTTGGTGACGGCGGTGCACTTTCATTGGCTGACTTTCCAAATAATGCGGATGTGCTTATAGACAATGAGGACAAAATTTTCCCCAGGAGTGCGGTAGTGAACGGGGTGCCCATAAATCTAAGGTCGGCGAGTGACACCGATTCCGGAGGAGCCGTTGATGAAATTGATTTATCGTCCGTTCCGGCTGCTGAAGGAAGGTTTTACAGAGTGAGAATCCCCGGAGTTGGAGTGTCGTGGCCGACGCAGATCAGCTACAGCGGTATATTCAAAGCGTTTTACGTTGTATCAAGGGGCATGTATTATAACAGGTGGGGTAGAGACTTGCGTAATTCGAACTGGGCAGATGAATGGGCGGGCAGGTCTCCTGACCATCCGTTTGTGTATACGGCGGACATACCGGGACAGGGTTGGGGAGCTCCTTTCTCTTCAGTAACTTCGACACAGCCTCCGCTCACAGGTCGAAGAGAGCTTTCGGGCGGTCACCATGATGCCGGTGACTGGGACCAATATCCGTCCCATTTTGATCTGCCCACGTATCTTATGCAAGCTTATGAGGGGAACCCGCAGGGTTTTGTCGACGGACAGCTGAGCATTCCGGAAAGCGGTAACGGCATCCCCGATATTCTTGATGAGGCATTATATGGAATCAAAGCATGGGAGCAACTGCAGGAGGATGACGGCGGAATAAGAGCTGGTGTTGAATGGTTTAACGACGGTGCCCCGTGGAATTATGCCGATCTGGATTCCACTCCTTATTGGACGTATGTCAGGGATCCTCATGTCACGATACGTTTTTGCGGTGTGTTCGCTCAGGCTTCACATTTGATCGCTCCTTTTGACAAGGCTAAATCAGATGAACTGTTGGATCGGGCAATACGAGCATATAACTGGGCAGTTTCTCAAGGGGTTGATGAAACATGGACTTCGGGAATGGCCTGTGCCAGTAGCCAGCTTTTTAGAGCAACCGGAGACGACAAATACGCGAAAAAGTTTGAAACAATACTTGATATAAGTGATTCATGGCATAGCCACAGCGTTCCGATCAGCAGAAACCTCTCTTATATAGACACAACCAGCTGGAAAAGCGGGATGACCACACCGATTCAATGGGGTTTGTGCCCGACGGACATTATAGGATATATTGATGCGGGCAAAGTCGATAAAAGCAAATGGTATTACTCAAGCTGCATAAATAAGATTGAAAACATTGCTGATACAGGGCTTGATAACATCAATACACTATATGCCCACAGGAACGGTCGCTGGAGCGGATGGGGGACAGGCTGGGGCCAGGGTACGGCGATCGGTCAATATGTAATGGCGATGTTTTCCAGGATCAAGTTCAATAATTTAGCCCCTCTTTCTTCAGGTAAGCTTACAGATTATCACAACGCAATAAGTTTGAGTGCCGATTATATGCTTGGAGCCAATCCGAATGGCATGATATATATTACAGGACTTGGTTCAAGATCCGTTAAAGATCCTCTGCATGCCGATGCGATAACTTATAAAAATTACGGATATGACCTAATACCTGGAATTACTGCTTTTGGCCCGGCAAATCCGGTCAATAAATCTCATTACAGATACAGCCAATATACTTTTTATCCAAAGTTTGAGGACCAACCGTTATTGAGAAAATATGCTGATGTAAGAGCTTTTGTCAACAACGATGAGGGTGGAGCGGGCTTGAATGCGATAGATGCGTCGCTTATGGGGATGCTGTTGCCTCCGGGGCTTTTGCCGGTATCCGATATCGCTCCTCTCGGAAGCGACCACAAGAATTCTCTGGCCCCTAAAAACTCAGTAATAAATAGCGGGATTCACTACATCCCTCCGGTAGCCGGACGACAAACTGTCAGGACAAACAAAAATATTCCTCTTTCGATAAAGTTGTATGGATATGACTTTAACGGATATCAGATATCAACGTGTGAAGTAACTCAACAGCCGTTGCACGGAACACTATCAATATCAGGTTCGGATGAGGCGATATATTCTCCGGATACGGATTATTCTGGTGCAGATTCATTACTTTTTAAAGTGAACAACGGGTATTCTGACTCAGCACCATCTATGGTGTCTATTGAGGTATATGCACGTTCTCCTTATGTGATACGAACTTCAACCAGAGGTGCGGGATGTATTTTTCCGAGCGGTGAAGTGCAGGTGTGTGAAGGTGATAATCTTAAGTTCTATATGAGCCCTACCGGTTCGCAATGGCATACAGGGGATGTGTCGGTGGACGGAGTTTCGGTGGGAGCTGTTAGCGACTATACTTTTGCGAGTGTGGAAGCCGATCATACGATATCTGCTACGTTTGCTATCAATACTTATACTATAACAGTTTTAGCTGGGGCAGGAGGGACAATAACACCAAGCAGCGATATTACTGTTGATGCCTATACTACTAAGACATTCAATATAACCGCCGAAAGCGGCCTTCTGATAAAATATGTAAAAATAGACAATGTATCGACAGCAGATGCTGTTGGCGTTTCAACATATTCCTATACATTTAAGTCTGTCACTAAAATACATACGATAGAAGCGGCTTTTTCAGGCAGCATAGAATCGTACACGGTCAATTCGAGCAGTCCTCAGACTGCAGGAGTAGGATTCAGCAATACCGTACTGGCAAAAGACGGGGTTGGGGATATCGCGAGTTGGGATTCATGGACGGTGGTGAACTTATCGTCGAACAGTCCCAATTTACAATTTTATTCAAATAGTACTTATGATACAGCGACCAATGAATACAAACTAATAAATGGACAATTCAGCTATTACGCCAAAGACAATAGCGCTGAAACTGTTACGATAACAGCGACAGACGAGAACGGGAAGATAGGGACGTCGGAGACGATAGTAATAAATGCTTTTTCGGTTACTGTGCCTACCGCGGAATTCAGCGCTGTACCTCTCAGTGGAATTAAACCGTTGAACGTTGCTTTTACAAATACATCCACAGGTGTTGTCACCAGTGAATTGTGGAAGTTTGGAGACAGCGCGACGACAGCAGAAACATCTCCGACGCATTGGTATAACACTGCGGGGACATATACGGTAACGTTAGAGGTGACGGGGCCGGGAGGAACAAGTGTCAAGACCATGACGAATTATATTGCTGTAAATGAACCTCCTGTTGGTGTGCCGATAGCCCCCGGTAATTTGACAGCCGCAGGGATTTCTTCTTCAGAAATCGACTTGAGCTGGACGGACAACGCTACGAACGAGAGCGGATATAGGATAGCAAGAAGTTCCAACGGGATGACATTTACTGCGATAGCATCTCCGGCAGCTAATTCTACTTCATACAGCAATACAGGTTTGTCAGCGCACACGAGATATTATTACAAGGTATGCGCGACAAACGAAGCGGGTGATTCGGCATATTCAAATATTGTGAGCTTGGAAACGCTTAACACATCTCCAGTACTGGTACATATAGGTAGCAAAACTACGAGTGAAGGACAAACACTGATCTTTACAGTAAGTGCGACAGATGAAAACAATGATGCAATAACTTATGAAGCAGTAACACTTCCAAGCGGAGCGAATTTCAATATTACAAGCGGGCTATTCAGCTGGACGCCTGATTATACGCAGGCTAATACATACAATGTGACATTCAAGGCAAGGGATGGGTATGGAGGAATATCTCAGGAGTCAATAACGATAATAGTAAATAATTTGAGCGGTCCGTTAGCTCCCAGTAATTTGACGGCTGTAGGGATTACTTCTTCAAGAATAGATTTAAGCTGGACGGATAATGCTACGAATGAACTGGGATACAGGATAGCAAGAAGCCCGAACGGGACGGTGTTCACTGCGATAGCATCTCCGGCAGCTAATTCTACTTCGTACAGCAATACGGGCTTGTCACCGCACACGAGATATTATTACAAAGTATGCGCGACAAGCGAGGGAGGAGATTCTGCGTTTTCAAATATCGCGAGTGCGGAAACGCTGAATATGGTTCCTGTACTGACACATATAGGGAACAAGACGACGAGTGAAGGGAATATTTTAACCTTTACTGTGAGTGCTACCGATGAAGACAGAGACACATTAACTTATGAATCAGTAACACTTCCAAGCGGAGCGACTTTCAATGCGACAAGCGGTCTATTCAACTGGAGCCCGAGTTACAGTCAATCAGGAAGCTATCCTGTAACGTTCAAGGCAAGGGATGCGTACGGAGGCATATCACAGGAAACAATAACAATAACGGTGAACAATGTAGTCAGGACATATAGCATCAGTGCGATAGCCGGTGCAGGAGGGACAATAGAGCCGAGCGGGTTGATAGCGGTAACCGAAGGCGGGAGTCGGGTGTTTAGTATCAGTGCTGAAAGCGGATATGAGATAGTATCAATTAAAGTAGATGGGACATCAATAGGGATGCCAAGTTCTTACACTTTCAACAACGTGGCAGCAGATCACAGTATAGAGGCGGTATTTGAGAAAGTATCTGTAGCATCATTAGGACCGGAAAAGCCGATGGCCGGAGCATTTAGCGCCGTTACGTCAACAGTGATAGTGGCAAATTGGGGAAGCGGAGGCAGCGGTACAGGGACAAAGTATTATTGTGAGAATACGACAGCGGGGACTAATTCGGGGTGGATAGAAGGAACTAGTTATACAAACAGGGGATTAACGCCTGACAGTACATATAGTTTCAGAGTAAAGGCGAGGAACTTGGAAGGGATAGAGAGCGAATGGACTTTGTTAGGAGAACAAAAGACCGGAGGGAAGAAGGATTTCAAAGGGATAAAGGCAGAAGGAAGGGATCTGTTATCTGGAGACATAATAAGCAGCAAGCTAAAGGTGAACGTTGAGATCGAAGGAGGAGTAAGCCTGGAGACGCTGGATGTATATGTTGACGGAGTAAAGATGACATCAGCCGGGACAAAAGGGAAAGAGACGATAAAGGGGTTAGAGTATACGGCGGAAGAGGCGATACCGGCAGGGGAACACAGCATAAGGATAGAGGCGACGGACACGGAAGGCAATGTATATGAGAGACAGATAACAGGAATAATGGTAACCGCCGCGGGTGTACAGCAGATAGTGGGAAGCGTGCTTGGGTATCCCAATCCGTATGATGCGAACGCAGGGAATTTGAGGATATCATACACACTTACAAATGATATGGACGTGATGGTATATATATTTAATGTAGTTGGTAAAGTGGTAAGCAAAGGGCAGTATATGAGCGGCACAATGGGAGGTCTGGCGGGGTATAATGAGGTGACATGGGACGGAAAAGACATGTTTGGCGTTAAGATAGAGAACGGGGCCTATCTGATAAGGGTGCTTGAGAAGAGCACTTCAAAACAACTGGGCAAGTGCAATGTTATGGTGGTGAAACGATAGGGTGAGGTGCAGGTTGCAACTTTGTAGATTGCTTCCTGCCTGCCGGCAGGCAGGCGTCGCCCCTCGGCTCCACTTCGACTCGCTTTGCTCGCTCAGTGTCGCTCGGGACTCCTCGCAATGACGCTCTAAAAATACCTAAAATAAGCTAAAAAATCTAAAATCCGCTCTTAGTTTTTCTTCGCTTTTTTCTTCAAAAAACTCAATTTATTGGTAAAAATCTGGTCAAAATACGCGCTATTTTCTCTGCAAGATTTCCCCCGCACAAGTCGATGGGTATTTAAAGGAAGAAGAGAAAATCGTATGCGTAAAGCGGCCATAATAATCTGGTCAATATTGACAATAGTATTTACAGTGATATTAGCGCCTGTAATGGCTGCTGATATTGAGCTGATAGGGGCCGGCGCACGATCTATTTCTCTGGGCAGGGCGTATGTGGGCGAAATAGGGGACAGCAATTCTATCTTCTCAAACCCGGCGGGGCTTGGAGGTATCGGGACAATGGAACTTTCCAGTATGTTCGCTAATTTTGCCGGGGACGTTACGTATACCAATCTGAACGCGGCGATCCCTACGGAATATGGCAATATCGGAATAGGTTATTTGGGAGCCAGAGTAGGTAATCTGGTGTTTACTACAATAGAAGCAAACGGCAGGATAGGCAGTGCGGGAGAATTCAGCTATGGCAGCAACATAATAGCAGTGGCATATTCCAGGAAATTGTGGGAAAGCACGTATTTGGGCATAACCGGAAAATACTATAACGATGGTTCTAGCCAGGTAGCCAACGGGTCGGGAGCCAGTATAGATATCGGCGCCATATATAAGTTTAATGACAAATTAAGGCTTGGTTTAAGCGGCCAGAATATACTAAATACCGGGATGAAATGGGATACAGGGATTACCGATCCGATCCCTTACAACTTAAAAGCCGGTTTAATATATCAGCCGAACGATGTATTTGAAGGTCTGCTTGATGTGGAACAGACGCAAGGCCGGCCAATGCTGGTAAAGGCGGGACTTGAGACAAAAATATGGAAAAACGTCGGCATAAGAATAGGTGCCGAGCAAATGACGCAGGGTCAAGGGGAGAATTACTTCAATTATTCCGCCGGAGTGGGACTTGCGGTCGACCGGTTTAGAGTTGATTACGCGTATTACCGCGATATGCTTGTAAGCGACAACTCAACTCATTTTGTTTCGTTCACGATAGACTTCCCTGCGGTAGCTTCCTGGAAGTTTGATAAGAAAGAAGAAAAACCATCAGGCCAAGTAATTGAGCCTGTAATCGTGGCGGAAACTCCAGTAACTGAACAATCTGTCTCAGGATCTGAAAAAGAAACAGGTTTCTTTGTACCCGATGAAAAAGAGGTCAACAAAATCAAGCAGCCGACTCCCGCTGTATCTAATGCGCAAGGCGTAAGAGATTATCTTAACCTGTTGGATTCAAAGATAAAGAAGAATAAGGCTAAAGGCAATACCGCCAAAGTAAAAGAACTGAAAAAAGAGAAAAATAGGACGCTGAGAAAATGGAAAGCCGAGCAGGAAAAAACAACTGCTCCAAAACCGGCAGCCAAAAAAGCGGCAGCCAAAAAAGTGGTGCTCAAAAAAACATCCGTCAAAAAGGTGTCTTCCTCGGTTCTCGCGGAGAAAAAAGCAAAGAACTATATAAAACAGTTGAATTCAAAAATAAAGATCAATAAGGCCCGGGGCAATACAGTTAAGGTAAAAGAGCTGCAACAGGAAAGACAAATGGCCGTTGATCGTTGGAATCAGCTTAAAAGCCGATCTCCACGTTAGATAGCAACAAAATTCTTGAGAAGTTTCATGCCTTTACCTGTCAAAATAGATTCCGGATGGAATTGAACCCCTTCAATATTATATTGGTTATGGCGCAATCCCATAATTTCTCCGTCTTTGGTCCATGCTGAGATCTCAAGACACTGCGGCAAAGATTGTCTTTCCGCGATCAAAGAGTGATACCTGGTAGCGTCAAAAGGACTTGGAAGCTCTTTAAAGATCGTCTTTTTGTCATGGTATATTTTTGAGGTCTTTCCGTGCATAAGCTTTTCAGCTTTTACCACTTTTCCGCCAAACGCCTCTGCTATTGCCTGATGTCCCAGACAAACTCCCAGTATCGGCAGCTTGCCCGCAAAATGACGGATCAGATCTATAGAAATACCCGCTTCTTTTGGAGTGCAGGGCCCCGGCGAGACAAGTATCTTTTCGGGCGACAGAGCTTCTATTTCTTGTAGTGTTATCTTGTCGTTGCGGAAAACCTTTGTCTCCGCTTTTAACTCGCCAAGATATTGCACCAGGTTGTAGGTGAATGAGTCATAGTTGTCTATTACCAAGATCATGGTCTTATTATAACATTGTCATTATATCGGCACGGTGTTAGAATTTTACCATGAAACTTGAAAACCAGATACTGCAAAGCGATGAATGGGGTATCGTGAAAGCAGGATTTGGATGGGAGCCGATAAAACTTGCATTAAGTAACGGGGCTTCGGCGATGCTTTTAAAAAGAAAGCTTCCGCTGATAAAAAAATGCTTTTTTTATGTTCCCAGAGGACCTCTGATAGATTTTGATTCTCCTGACGAAGTAAATATGTTCGTCAAAGCAGCTTATAGCGAAGCAAAAAAACACGGAGCTCTCTTTTTAAGGATGGACCCGGAAGTGCCGGAAAGCGATGACAATGCTTTAAGGATATTGAAGACGCAAGGTTTTGTCAAAGCAAGAAAGGAGGTCCAGCCTAGGAGCACATTTATCCTTGATCTTTCCCCGACACTAGAGAAGATAAGGGCAGGGTTCGAGAGTAAGTTCAGATATAATATACATATTGCCGAAAAACACGGGATAACAATTAAACAGGGGACAGATGAAAAGTCCGTAGAAGATTTTTACAAAATATACAAAGAAACGTGTTCGAGACAGAATTTCATAATACATCCTCTCTCATATTATCAGAAGATCCGCTCTTCGATCATAGCCAAAGGCTTGGGCCAAGTGTTTACCGCATATCATGAACAAGTGCCTGTAGCTTCCGTCATAGTATTTAATTTTGGGAAAAGAATATGGTATATGTACGGAGCTTCCTTAAATTCGTACAGGAACATGATGCCTAATAATCTTTTGCATTGGGAGATCATTAAATGGGCAAAAGAAAAGGGATTTAAAGAGTATGATCTTTGGGGGATCCCTTCCAACCCTAAAGAGGGGCACCCTCTGTGGGGTGTATACAGGTTTAAAAAAGGGTTTAACGGCACGTTGTTTAAGTTCATTGGCAGTTATGATCTTCCTTTTAACGGGTTTTTGTACAGGTTGTTCGATAAGGCAATAATACTTTATCAGAACACTGTTAGACTGATAAAGAAAGGGACGATCTCGGATTCATTATCCGAATGAACTCACCCCCTGCCTGCCGGCAGGCAGGCTTACCCCTCTCTTTGGAAGAGAGGGGCGGGCATAGACAAGCGGGAATATATGAGTAGATTTATAAAAGAAATTACCAGAGGAAACAGAAAACAACAGACCGAAGCAGAAGCTGTTGTTTGGTGTCTGCTCAGAGGCAGGCAATTTTTTGGCAAGAAATTTTTACGACAATATCCACTGACTTTTATGTGGAACGGCAAGAAACGTTTTTTTGTTGCTGATTTTTATTGCCATGAGCATAAACTGATCATAGAAGTTGACGGAAAAATACATGAAATACAGAAAGATCGGGATGAAATGCGGGATTTTATCATCAGTACAATGGGGCTAAAAGTGCTCAGAATACAAAATGAAGTTAACCTATTGGACCATAAAATATTTTTAGAGCAGTTAAAGGCAACTATCTCCCCCTCTCTTTTTAAGAGAGGGGGTAGGCCTGCCGATAGGCAGGCAGGGGGTGAGTTATGAAATTGAAAGATCTGATCTCAAAAACAAAAATATTGTCCGCTTCCGGGGACCTTGATAAAGAAATATCCGGTATTTCGTACGATTCGCGCAAGGTCAAGAAAGGCGATATCTTTGTCGCTATTCCCGGGACGATGGAAGACGGCACAAGATATATCCCGATGGCCGTGCAAAACGGTGCGGTTGCCGTGATCCGCGAAGAAAAATCTAATTTTGACGGTTTTAATACCCCCTCTCTTTTTGAGAGAGGGGGGCAGGGGGTGAGTGATATCACAGTCCCTTCTTCGAGAGCGGCTCTTGCAGATATCTCGTGCACTTATTTCGGCGACCCTTCAATGCGGCTCAAAGTGATCGGTATAACCGGGACCAACGGTAAGACTACAACAGCCTATATCATGGACTCTATATTAAAAAAGATCCCTGCCAAAACCGGGCTGATAAGCACTGTTGAGACCCATATTTCGGACAAGGTCTTTCCTTCCGTGCTTACTACTCCGGAATCATACGATCTGCAAAAACTGTTCTCTCAAATGCTTGAACAGGGGGTTTCTCATGCGGTAATGGAAGTGTCTTCTCATGCCATAGCCTTAAAAAGGATAAAAGGAGTTGCCCTCGATTGCGCGGTCTATACCAATCTGAGCCATGACCACCTTGATTTTCACAGCACGCTCGAGTCCTATCTTGATACCAAGTTGAAGCTTTTCAGGTCTTTGGGTTCTTCGGGGAAACGGGGTGTTTTTGGCGCAGTGAACATAGATGACAAGTACAGCGAGGCGGTGTCGGAAGAAACTGACGGCGACGTTATCACATATTCCCTAGAAAAAAATGCGGATGTCAGCGGACGGATAACCCGCCAGGAACTGGGGCGGATGAACATGGAGATCCGGTCAGGCAAGGATGTTTTTGAGATAAAAACTTCTCTGCCAGGCAGATTTAACGCATACAACATACTTGCCGCCGTTGCCTGTGCCAAAGGTCTGAAAGTGGGTCAGGATAAGATAAAAGCCGGCATAGAAGCGCTTAGCGCGGTCCCGGGCAGACTTCAGCTGATAGACAATGGCCAGGCATTCAAAGTTGTCGTGGATTTTGCACATTCTCCGGACAGCCTTGAAAAACTTCTATGTTTTTTATCGCCTTTCAAATCCGGCAGGATCATACTCGTTTTCGGATGTACGGGAGATAGGGATAAATTGAAAAGGCCCGTGATGGGGGCTATTGCCGCGAAATATGCCGATATCACTATCGTTACTTCCGACGATCCTCATAACGAAGATCCCGCGGAGATAATCAAAGCGGTTGAAAAAGGCTTTGTTTCTTCCTCAGCAGCGGAAGGCAGGCAGTATTTGAAAATAACCGGCAGGAAAGAAGCAATAGACAAAGCGATTGAAATCGCCGCTGCCGGTGATATAGTTGTAATTGCGGGCCGCGGCCACGAAAAATTCCAGGAAACAAAGGGTGTAAATATTGAGATCGACGACTGTTCAGTTGCAAAGACAGCCCTTCAAAAAAAGCTTTCTTAGCGCCGCGGCGGTATTTTTTCTGCTTTTTTCCGCCTCTTATGCCTCTATATCTGATGGCTCGGAAATACCTGTCAAAATAAAAGCGGAGCGCCTCAAATTTAGCCAGGAAACGGGAAAAGTTTTTGCCTCCGGCAGTGTCGAAGCGCGTTTTGAAGGGGCAGTGCTTTTGTCCGACAGGCTTGAAATAGACATAAACGAAAGCGTCGCGACCGCGGAAGGTTCGGTCATGATCAAGAGAGGAAGCTATGAAGCAGGCGGCTCGACGATGGAATACCATTTCAACACGGATACGGCCTTTGTCAGAGATTTTAGAGCAACAGTCTCTCCGGAAGGAGCTAAAGGAAAGGTCTTTCTGAGAGTAAAAGAGCTCAAAGACTGCGAAGACATCAAGACAGGATCTTTGGGAGGGGCGACCACCTGTGACCTGGAGCATCCTCACACCGAAATAATTGCCAAGAGTTTTTATTTTAAACCGGACGACAAAATCGTGGCCTACAGCGCGACCGTATATTTCAACGGTGTTCCCGTAATGTGGCTTCCTGTCTATATCTACGACCTTGCCAAAAGACGGGTCTCTATGCTTATGCCGATACTCGGGACAAACAATGTGGAGGGTGACTTTGTAAAGACAGAGGTTTCGTATTTTGTTGATGAAGGTGCATGGGGCTCGCTGTATTTCGATTTTATGAAGAAAAAGGGCACCGGCTACGGGATAGAACATAATTATATCTTGGACAAGAGAAATTCCGGCACTCTTTATCTTTATCATGTCAAAGAGTTGGATACCGGTTATCCGGCCTTTTCCGCGAAGCTGGACCATGAAGTAGCACTTGAAAAAGGCAAATTAAAGCTGGGGTGTGATTACCAGGATATTTATCTTGTGCCTTCCGGCAGGCTTAACCAGACCGGTTTTAAGGCCGCATTGGACTTGGGGGAAGCCACTGAAAAGTTCTCTTTATCCGTAGATACTTTTAATAACAGGATCTCAAAATTGAACGACCTGAGTTTCCGCGCCGTCGCAGGACACGGCACCTCCAAAGCTGATTATTTTTACAGTATGAGAAATGCTTTGTCAGGCGCCAAATGGCAGAATATCTCTCAGGGCTTGTATCTCGAAGACAAATATCTGGACGGACATCTGGATGCCTCTGCCAGGTTCAATCTATACCGCTCTCTTACTATTGAAGCAGCACCGTACGATGACAGACTCGAGCCGTCGTTCAATTTATTTTACAGAGGTGGATTTTATAACATAAAATTGGCCGCAAACTACTTCATTGATATTGACGGTAGCAACTATCCCGACGACTTTAGGGCTGAATATGTGGAGCGCATGCCCGATGTAACGGTATCCTTGAACCCATTAAATGCCGCCGGTTTTTCATTGAAGCCCGAGATCTCTTACGGCAAATTTCACGAATCAAAACATATTACCGCCACTGATTCTCAAAGGCATTTTGTGGCCGACAGATATAGGACCTCTCTTGTCGTTGACAGGATCTTTGAGCTGGCTCTTGGCAGCAAGTTTGGATTGTCTTTGGGTGCCGAGCAATTTGATTATGATACAGGCGACCAAAGATATGCAAAAAAGGAAAGCTACAATCTGTCCACTGAACTTGGCGGCTGGTACAGCAACTCGCTGCGCTACGAACGCGGTGTTGGAGAGGGGAACAGTCCGTTCTTTTTTGACAGCACCGGGTACAATTATAACTCAATAAAGGATACGATGGTCTTTTACAAGGGTTCCCAGCACAGGTTTACACTGGACGGGGGTTACAATTATGTCACTAATAAGTTTTACGATCTGCTGATGAGCTACAATGCCAGGCCGAATGATTCTTTTAATCTTAATATGAGTTCCGGCTACGATCTGGAAAACGGACAATGGAGAGACCTTGTATCTGCTGTCGGGCTGGTTTTTCTGCCGGTGGTAAGAGATAGTCTTTCGCATACTTATGATCTGCGCAGCGGAAAGACCAGATACGCGACCAATCTGCTGGAATTCGGGATAGGGGACTCATGGCAGAGCAGATGGAATTTTAAGATCAGTCATTCCTACGATGTTGCCAGAGATGCGATAATAATGCAGGAGGCTTCGGTCGTGAAGGACCTGCATTGCTGGGAGACAACATTTTCCTGGTCGGAGTTCAAGAAAGAATACAAGATCGTCTTTACGTTAAAAGCTTTTCCGGAGATGCCTGTAGGATATGCTTCGGGAAATCAGGGCTTTTACATAGAGGGGCTTATGAACAAAGCGGAAGGAAATTAGAGCATGAGGTGTATAATAGTTATGATCCGGATGTTGATTTTTGGGTCAATTTTAGTAACGGCTTTGTTCCTGGCGGGCTGTGCCAGGACTGTAACGGTCCGTCCCGATGTAGGTAATCGTATGAACATAGAGATCTCGTTCAGAGGTGAAGTGGATACGGCGGCAAACAGATACTATATGGTTTTTGGCGGAAACTCGCCGCATTTTATAGATAAAAACCGTTATTTCTTTGCTCCCGGAGAAGACTATGACAGAGAAAAACTCGATATTTCTACGGAAGCTGCTTATTACTATGATAATTTCTTTTCGACCTGGAGCGATTTCATGAAGCTCAAAGACAATGTTTTTTATATCAACAACGGTCCTTTCAGCTCTTTGGTGGATAATTTTTCATATACTCCGGTCCTTCTGTCCTACAGGACCATTCCTTCCGCAGGAAGTGATGATGCAAAAAAAATAAAGCTGATATTTGATCTGAGCAAATTTCCGCCGCCCCTGCCGACAGAGATATACTTTAATTTTTTGAGCATTGGGCCGGACAGCAAAATGAGTGACCTTTTGGGCTCTACCGACAACAAAATATCGGTGAACATAGGCAGCTCTATCCATAATATTTCGGAGTCGCCGGATATGTCCATAGACGGTTCACTGGATATAATTTCGTGGAAAGTAGAAATTGAATGAAAAACCCGAATTCAAAATCGCAAATCCAGCATTGGAAGGTTGTCATATCGGCGCTTTCAGGCATTTTGTTGTCTCTGGCTTTCCCAAACGCGGATCTCGGGTTTTTTGCATGGGTGGCGGTTGCTCCTTTTTTTGTCATGCTGTTTTCTGCCAATAAACGCACCGCCATTCTGTATGGATTGTCATTTGGCTTCTCGTATTTTTTGGCGGTATTTTTTTGGCTGACATCGCTTTCGCGGTGGATCGGTCCGTTTGCATATTTAGCATGGATCTCGCTCAGTATGTTTCAGACGCTCTTTCTTGCGGCTTTTTCTCTTGTTGCATATTTTGTGGTGAAACGATACGGTCTTGGGCTTATCAGTTCCTGCACAGTCCCTTTGCTTTGGATATTGACCGAAGTGATGCGCAGCAGGGGGGAATTTGCCACCGCAGGCGGGGTGCTCGGCTATACTCAATATGATAATCCAATGGTGATTCAGATTGCATCTTTACTGCGGGTCTATGGTGTAAGCTACCTTATCATTTCCGTTAATTTCGCTTTGGCAGCCTTGATAATTTTCAAAAAAGATCGTGCAAAAGCAAGGCCGGCAGTATTGTTTTCTTGTTGTCTTCTTGTCGCCTCTCTTACCTTCGGTGCCTGGCGGATGCAGAGCCCGCTCGTCAAAGATCCGACAAAAGAATTTAGGATAGTCATTGTTCAGCCGAGTTTTGATCAGGCCTACAAAATGGGGCCGACCAACTCCATGACGATGCTACAGGATATTGCATCAATGACCGGCTCCACGTTGAGTTTTAAGCCTCACGCGGTGATCTGGCCGGAGACGGCTGTTATGGGTTTTCCCCAGAGATCGCCATTTGTTATGGAATTGCTTTCAAGAACTGCCGTCAGTGCGGAAGCTTTTCTTGTTACAGGGGGATTTTTCTATGATAGCGGGAAGTTTTACAATTCCGCGTTTTCTGTTTCTTCTTCCGGCTATCTATCCTCAAGATATGATAAAGAGCATTTAATGCCTTTTGGAGAATATCTTCCCTTCCGTCCGCTCCTGTATCCGCTTCTCAAAAGCACCGGATATGTGGACAGTGACCAATCGCCGAATCCAAGTCCTTTGCCGCTGTATGTCGGCGGCCGTAGAGTTGGGGTCCTAATATGTTTTGAATCTCTTTTTGATAACCTTGCCGCCAATCGTGCAAAAAAATCGGATTTTTTGCTGACGATAACCAATGATGCATGGTTCGGGAGCAGCGCTGCCGCGCATCAGCACATAATGGCGGGGCCTTTTAGAGCGGTGGAAAACAATAAATATTTTGTCCAGGTTGCCAACAGCGGAATCTCGGCGGTTATAGACCCGCACGGAAGATTTGTCGCCAAAAGCAGGCTTTGGGAAAAGATCTGTATAGAAGCGATTATTTATCCAGATATCGCCGGCCGATAATGACAGCCGCATAATCATCGTAGGGTTCGGGCGGTAATCTGAGCCCTGACGGGACGATACGCCATATGCCTTTCGGTTTGTTCTCCTGCCAGTAGAGCTTTCTGGCTTCCAGCGTGGAGCCTTTTTCGTTCACGAATAATATTGTTGCCTTCAGGTTTAAATAGGATATCTTTTTTTCTATAAGTTTTCCGGGCCCGCCGTTGCCAAGCAGTATAAGTTGCGGCTGATATTTGTAGCTCATTTCCGATACGGCATCAGGCAGTTCGATCGTCTTTACGATCTTTCTTTCGAGGATTGCTTTGTCTTCCAGGAGGATAGCAATACCGGACCTGTATTTTCCGGGATCAATGGAAAGTATCGTTGAAGACATGACAAAAGCCCCCCTTTTTAGTTTTTTATTGACAGCTCTATTTCCAGAGGTCCAGTCGAAAAAGTATCGCGAAGCGAAAGCACATTTACTTTCATGGTTTTTCCTGAGGATTTTATTGTCTTGGCAACTTCGAAGATCCTGGAATAGGGGATGGTCCCCACTGAACCGTCCGGTCCCGGGAGCATGCCTTTTGCAATAGCTTTTTCGTTAACCCTGGAAAGGAGCTCTTTAATCTTTTCTTCGATCTCAGCGGATGTCTTGGAACCGTTTATGTTGTCGGTAAGTATTATCTCTCCTTTTTGAAAAGCCTGAGTATTTTCAAAGATCTCAAAATGCACAGGGATCTCTTCTCCCAGGATCACGTTGCTTGCGGCGACCAGTCTTATCACGGCACTGCCTGCTTTGTCGGACAAAAAGCTTACGGCCTCATCCAGTTCTTTTGTGGGGATAGAAAGATAATGTTCCTTATTGCCGCCTATAGCTTTTTTTATCGCACTGTCAGTGTTCAGGAGAATGACCGACAGCTTTTCGTTTATTTCATTTTTATCCCGGGAAACATCTATTACCGTGCTTGTAACGATATCTCCCACGCTGTAGAGCAATTGCCCGGACCTTGCCGTGGTTATTTCCTTGGACATTTTTTCTTTTGTTTTTTGGAGAGACGCGATCTCTTTTTTGGATTCTTCAAGTGTTTTGTTGAGGCGGTCGATATCATTCAACATCCTTTGTTTGTCTTTTTTTATACCTTCAAGCTCTTTGCTGCTTGCAGAAATGTTCTTTTTGAGCTGGTCCAGTCCAAAGACCGCGGTCCTGACATCGGATGAAACAGCAAAAAGTATAGCTCCCGTAAAGATCGCGATCGTCGCGCCCGTTATGACGGTTATCGCAATCGCCGTATGTCGCGGCCGCAAGTTAAATAACGTGAGCCTTTTTCTGCCTATGACATGGCCCACGCGGTCACCGACAAAAGCGATTAATCCCGACACTAAGACCACGATCAAAATAACTTGAAAAGCGAACATTTTTTTATTGTCCCGCCTTATAAAGTATCCAGCCGCCAATTCCTGCCGTTATCACATTGGGCAGCCATGCCGCAAGAAAAGGCGATATTATTTCCATCTGTCCGGCCGCCATAGCGACGAACATCAGGACATAATAAACGAAGATTATTATAACACTTATGCCCAGGCCTATCGAAGAGGCTTTTCTTGTAGGATTAAGACCCAGAGGAGCCCCGAGCAAAGTGAATACAAAGCAGGCAAAAGGTATCGCGAGCTTTAAATTCAGCTGCATAGAAAGGTCCGTCACATTTTCCCCCATCTTTTTCTTCAGGTCAATATAGTTCTTAAGCGCGTTCCAGTTCATGTCTTCGGGGCTCTTGTTGCCTTCTTCAAGGTCTGCGGGGGTAAGCTTGAGGACAATATGCTGTTCATCGAAACGTATCAGGTGCCGGTACTGGCCTTCGTCCGAAAGAAAGTAGGTGGTCCCGTTCTTAAAGATCCACCTGTCCGCATCCCATTCGGCTGTCTTGGCGTTTATAAGTTCGCTCAACTGCCCGTTGTTGAATTCCTGGATTATTACTCCGCTCATCACTTTGCCGGAAGATTTTCTGGCGTAAAAGATCCGTTTGAGCTGTCCGTTTTCAAGTTCAGGGATAAAAACGTTCTCTCTTATTTGCGGGGCTTTTTCAATTTTTGTTTCTATCAGCAGTCTTTTTGTCGCGTGATTAGCTTCCGGTACAACGATTTCGTAAAAAGCAAGAGTCAAAAAACTTATGGCAAGGCCCATAGAGAGGACCGGTACCATTATTCTGTAAAGGCTCACTCCGCCTGCCCTGAAAGCGATTATCTCTTTGTCGGAGGAGAATCGCGCGAAGGCAAGGAGGGACGCGAGCAACATCGCCATAGGGAAAATATAGACCATCACGGAGGGGAGCTTGAACAGGAAAAGTTGCGCCGCTATATGTATGGGCATTCCCATTATCACAACGGCCCTGACCAGCTCGAACATGACCATGCTTGCCGAAAGTATCAGAGTAAAAGCCGTTACCCCGAAGATAAAAGGGTCAAACAGCTCCTTTATGACATATCTGTCTATGATCTTCATTTGAGGCTGAACTCTTCCCCTAAATAAGTTCTTTTTGCGGTCTCGTCGTTTGCTATAAAATTGGAATTGCCCGCAACCAAAATACTGCCTTTTTGAATTATATAAGCGCGGTCGGTTATGGAAAGGGTCTCTCTTACGTTGTGGTCGGTTATCAACACTCCCAATCCTTTGTTCTTAAGGTAGGTTATCACTTTTTGAAGCTCTGACACTGTGATCGGGTCTATTCCCGTAAAGGGTTCGTCCAGCAGCAGGAACGAAGGATTCATTGCCAGAGCTCTGGCTATTTCTACCCGCCTGGATTCCCCGCCGGAAAGCTGGTAGCACCTGTTGTTCCTTAAATGCGAGACGCCCAGTTCTTCAAGTACTGCGTCCAGCTTCTTTTTGTAATCGTTTTTGGGGACTATATTGGTCACTTCCCAAAGCATGATGATATTCTCTTCTACCGTGAGTTTTTTAAAGATCGAACTTTCCTGAGGCAGATATCCCATGCCCCTCTGAGCGCGTTTATGCATAGGAAGATGGGTTATCTCATCACTGCCAAGATATACATGTCCCTCGTCCGGCTTCAAAAGGCCCACTACCATATAAAAAGTGGTTGTTTTTCCAGCACCGTTGGGACCTAAAAGTCCTACGACCTCTCCTTTGTTCACTTCTATGGATATCTCGTTTACGACCCTTCTTCCCCCAAATGATTTTATTAGCTTATCAGTTTTTATGAACATATTTTATTCTCCCTTTATCTGATGGGGCAGGTTACAAACCTGCCCTTACATATACAACTATCAATGTTTGGCGGTGAACTCAATAAGTTTCTTCAGTTTATCGAGTGCCGCGCCGGAGTCCAGCGATCTTTTTGCAAGCTCAAGACCTTCTTTTATGTCCGCTGCTTTTTTCCCCACAACTATTGCCGCCGCGGCATTCAGTAATACCACATCACGCCTGGCCCCTTTTTCTTTTCCTTCAAGGATATTTTTTGTTATCCCTGCATTTTCTTCGGAGCTGCCCCCGCTTATTGAGGAGAGCGGCTGTTTTTTTATCCCGAAATTTTCCGGTTCCACAAAATATTCTTTGATTATCCCTCCGCTCAGATGAGAGACCTTTGTACTTCCGGATATCGATATCTCATCTATGCCGTCGGTCCCGTACACTACCATAGCTGTTTCACAACCCTGGTTTTTCAGCACTTCCGCCATGACGAGTGTAAGCTTTTCGGAATAAACGCCCATCAGCTGGCCTTTGGTGTTTGCGGGATTGCTTACGGGCCCCAATATGTTGAAAATAGTCCTTATCCCGATCTCTTTCCTTGTCGGAGTGGCATGTTTCATTGCCTGGTGAAAGGCCGGTGCGAATATAAAGCCAAGGCCCACGGAATCTATGCATGAGGCCACTTTTTCCGGGGGTATATCGATCATAACTCCGAGCTTTTCCAGAAGGTCGGCGCTGCCGCATTTACTGGAGACGGCGCGGTTGCCGTGCTTGGCGATCACAACTCCGGATCCTGCAGCTATAAACGAAGCGACGGTGGAAATATTAAAAGTTCCTGAAACGTCCCCGCCGGTGCCGCAGGTATCGACAAAATAATCCGCTTTGGGTGACAGCTTGACAGCGTGTGCTCTCATAATTTTGGCAAAACCGGTTATTTCTTCGGATGTTTCGCCTTTTATTCTGAGTGCGGTTATCAAAGATGCGATCTGCGATGGGGTAGCTATTCCGGTCATTATATCGTTCATTGCCTCCTCGCTTTCGCGGGAGGTTAGGTCCTGCCCTTCGACGAGCTTTTTGATACAATCCTTTATCATTTCTATATGAGATTATATCACAAGCCCTTTACTATGCTATAATGTTCAATAGTTGAACAACAATATGGACGAGCACGAACATAAAATAATTTCCGAACTGTCAAAGAACTCAGCTGCTTCTCAACGGCATCTATCCAAAGCATCGGAATTATCTTTGGGCATGGTGAACATAGTTTTGCACCGGATGATAGAAAAAGGCTATATGAAGATAAAACAGCTTGACGGCAGAAAAGTCCAATACCTGCTTACCCCGAAAGGTTTTTCGGAAAAAGTAAAAAAATCCAGGCAATATGTGAGCAATACGATCTCTCTGATATCCGTTATGAAAGATTCCGTTAAGAAAATACTAAGCGATTATCGCGCCCAGGGGTACAAAAAGTTTTGCGTGCTGGGAAGAGGAGAGCTGCTGTCCGTGATCGAAATGGCGGCAAAAGAGCTTGTGGTAGAAGATATTGAGTTGTCGCGTGCCGACAATGTTTCTCAGATAAAAGCCGATACGGAAATCATCTTTTGCTTAAGTGAACTTCCGCAGTCCAAGAACGGCAGACAGATCTTTGTGGATATCACACAGAAAATCGCAGAAGCCGTAGGATAGAGGAACTAACATGACAGTGCCGATGCTCGATCTTAAAGCAGAATACGCATCAATAAAAGGGGAGATAGACTCGGCTCTGGCCAATGTGTTGTCAAGCGGCGCGTTCATTTTAGGGCCAAATGTGAGTGCTTTTGAAAAAGAATTTGCGGACTATATCGGAACAAAATATGCCTTGGGAGTGGCTTCCGGCACGGACGCGCTTTTTCTTTCGCTGAAAGCTTTGGGAATAGGAGCGGGGGACGAGGTCATCACTTCTCCTCTCACTTTCTTTGCGACATCGGAAGCCATCTCATACACCGGAGCCAAGCCGGTCTTTGTGGACGCAGACCCCGAGACGCACAATATTGATGCTATAAAGATCGAAAAAGCTGTGACAAAGGCGACTAAAGCGATTATCCCCGTGCATTTGTGGGGATTGCCGGCCGACATGGACCCCATCATGCAGACCGCAAAAAAACACGGATTATTTATTGTTGAAGACTGCGCGCAGGCTGCAGGGGCAAAGTACAGATCAAAAAAAGTCGGCTCATACGGTTCCGCCGGCTGCTTTTCTTTTTTTCCGACAAAAAATCTCGGCTGCTACGGCGACGGCGGGATGATAACGACAAATGATGATGCTGTCTATGAAAAACTAAAACTTCTTCATCTGCACGGCAGCAAATCGCGGGGAGTACACGAGATAATCGGCTATAACAGCCGGCTTGACGAGATCCAGGCGGCAATACTCAGGGTGAAATTAAGATATTTGGATAAGTGGAACGATGCCAGAAGGAAGAACGCGGCTTATTATACTTCGGAATTTTTGAGTCTCGGCATAAAATGTCCGGCCGAGCCGCAGGGAACAAGGCATGTGTACCATCAGTACACGATGGAGATGGATGGCAGGGAACCCGCAATAGAACACCTTAAAGCGAACGGGGTTTCGGCTTTTGTTTACTATCCCAATCCTCTGCATCTGCAAAAAGCTTATGACAACTTGGGTTATAAAAAAGGTGATTTCCCGGAAAGTGAAAAAATAGGTTTAAGGATGCTTTCAATACCGGTACATCCTTTTCTTTCGGACAGTGAAAAAGATACTGTAACAGCAGCTTTGAAGGGTTTTAAGCACAAAAAAGCGGTTTGATGTGCTATAATAAAAAAGTCGAGTTTAATGATTAGAGAGTAAAGAGCATCTGCATCTTTTTCGTGAGTGAATCTTTTAAACAATTCCTCAATAGTCATTAATCAGCAGAAAAAATATATTAATCAAGGAGCATCTTTTCATGAAGAGCATATTCGTAGGCAACCTTCCGTGGTCGGCCACAGATGCCGAACTTTCAGCAAAATTTTCTGAATTTGGCAATGTGATCTCGGCCAGGATAGTGACCGATAAGTTCACGAACAAGTCGCGCGGATTCGGATTTGTTGATATGGAAGACGCCGATGCCCAAAAAGCTATTGCCGCCATGAGCGGACAAAAGTGGGGCGATCGCGAACTGACAGTCAACGAAGCCAAGCCCAAGTCTGACCGTCCCAGAGACGGCGGCGGACAGAGACGTTCATTCGACAGATATTAATTAATATCGTTGACTAACATGAGCCCCGCACTTTCTGTTTCATGGCAAATTTTAATTAGCCAGGCGATAGAAAGTGCGGGGTTTTTTTGTGTCCGGAAGAATCTATAAAGCAGGGTGTAAAAAAACCGAATAACCTTCACACAAAAAAAATGGAAGTGATAAAATTGTAAAGGTTTATCCTTAGCTCGCTGAAAAGAAAAAGGTTTTATCTTGGAAGAAATCGGAACGGTAAAAGAAAAAAGAGGGAATAAGCTCGTCGTAGAAATGGAGCGCAATTGTCATTGCGAAGCATGCGGACTATGTTATGCCTCAGCCGGCAGGTACAATCTTATCGAAGTGGAAGATAGTAATTCCGGCGCCCTGACGGGGGACAAGGTAGCGCTTTCCCTTCCGGGCAGCGATATCCTTAAGGCGTCATTTCTTACATATGTAATGCCTTTGTCTGCTTTCTTTTTGGGCATATTTTTGGGATATATATTTCTTGATAAAGGCGCCGGTTTAACGGCTTTGAGCGGTATTGCCGGTCTATTGGTCGGTTTTTTAGCATTAAAGGTAATAGAGCAGGAACTTAAGAAAAGGGGTCTCTTAAAGATCACGGTGAAAAAAGTATAATGTTCGGTTTAAAGACTTTTAGAGGCGGGGTCCATCCTAAGGGCAAAAAGAACATCTCGCAGGACCTGCCCATAAAAGAGATGCCTCTTACCGGCGAAATTATCATCCCGCTGAGCCAGCATACAGGCGCACCGGCTGAACCTCTTGTAAAAAAGGGGGACAAGGTATTAAAAGGACAGAGGATCGGGGACAAAGAAGGATTTATTACCGCAAGCGTTCATGCTTCCACATCGGGTGAGGTCACGGATATAAAGTATTCTCTTCATCCTCTGGGCAATAAGGTTTTGAGCATATTCATAAAACCGGACGGCAAAGACAAGTGGTGTGATCTTCAAAAAACAACTTCATTGAACGAGATAACTTCCGAAGGCATAATAAGCAAAATAAGAGAAGCAGGGCTTGTAGGGTTGGGAGGAGCTGCTTTCCCGACACATGTAAAACTATCCCCGCCAAAAGATAAAAAAATAGACACATTGATAATAAACGCGGTCGAGTGCGAGCCCTATCTGACCGCCGATTACAGGCTGATGCTGGAAGAAAAAGAAAAAATAGTCCTCGGGATAAAAGTCCTGCTCAAAGCCCTTAAAATAGATAAAGCGTATCTTGCTATAGAAAGCAATAAACCCAAAGCAATAGACGTGATGTCTTCCGCTATAAAAGGGGAGGACTCCATAAAACTTCTGGTGATGGAGACAAAATATCCTCAGGGTTCCGAAAAACAATTGATCGAAGCTTTGACCAAGAGACAAGTACCTGTAGGTAAACTGCCTCTTGATGTCGGTGTTGTTGTTCAGAACGTCGGTACGGCAAGAGCCGCGGCAGATGCCGTGTTCGATGGCAAACCTCTTGTCGAAAGAGTAGTAACGGTTACCGGAAGCAATATAAAAAATCCCGCAAATCTGCGGGTAAAGATTGGGACAAAAATTACAGATATTATAAATTTTTGCGGCGGGCCGGTAGAAGAGATAGTAAAAGTCATATTGGGCGGCCCTATGATGGGGATAGCCGCGCCGTCTATAGAGGTTCCGGTGATAAAAGGCACTTCAGGCATACTCCTTATGAAGAAAAAAGAGATAATCTTTGCCGATCCCGGTCCCTGTATAAGATGCGGCAGATGTCTTGCCGTGTGTCCCATGGGGCTTGCTCCCGGAAGGTTTATGGAATCAGCAGAAGCCAAAAATTATGATCAGGCAATGGAAGACAATATAATAAACTGCATGGAATGCGGAGCCTGTACATATGTATGTCCTTCCAGAAGGCCCATGGTCCAGTGGATAAAAACCGCAAAGTCACAGATACAAAGACAATTAAGAAGAAAAGCTAAATTGGAAAGGCTATAACTTTGGAAAAAGAGAATCTTTCGGTAAGTGTATCTCCCCATATTTATGACAGACAGACCACAAAGTCGCTGATGAGGGATGTTTTAATAGCGTTGATCCCTGCAGCGATTGCAAGTTTTTATTTCTTTGGCATGAGAGCGCTTCTTGTCATCCTTGTTAGTATCCTCGGCTGTGTGATTTCGGAGTGGATCTTTCAGAAAATAATAAAGAAGCCTTCGTCTATTTTGGACGGCAGCTCTGTATTAACAGGGGTCTTGCTTGCATTTTGTCTTCCTTCATCAATACCTTTATACATGGTGTTCATCGGAGCTTGTGTCAGTATCACCATAGGAAAGATGGTCTTTGGAGGGCTTGGCCACAATATTTTTAATCCCGCACTTGTAGGTAGAGCTGTCCTTTTGGCTTCGTGGCCGCAGGCTATGACGACATGGCCTGTTGCCAACAATATATTTTTGGGAATATACGATACTGTCACGGGTGCGACCCCGCTTGCCGGGATGAAGCTGGGCCAGTATACCGCAACTTATTGGGACCTTTTCATAGGGAGGAGTGGGGGAAGCCTCGGGGAGACTTGCGCTGTCGCACTGTTAATAGGCGGCTTTTATCTTATAGCAAGAAAAGTGATAAGCATAACCATTCCTCTGACTTACATAGGTTCTGTCTATCTTTTGAGTTTATTTCTGGGCATTGATCCGCTTTATGCAATTTTGGGCGGCGGATTGTTTCTCGGCGCTTTCTTTATGGCCACCGATTATGTTACCAGTCCGATGACGTTCAGCGGAAAGATAATCTTTGGTTTAGGCTGCGGGTTGTTGACGGTAATGATAAGAAAATTCGGCGGCTATCCTGAAGGAGTATGTTACGCGATACTGTTTATGAACGGACTTGTGCCTTTGATCGAAAAATATACACAACCGAAAGCTTTCGGAGTTTAGGACAAATGAAAATAGTAGATTATTCTTTAAGATTGCTGATCATATGTGCCGTAGCCGCAGGATTGCTGACCTATGTTTATGAGACTACATACGACAGGATAGCGGATAATGCCGCCAAAGCAAAATCAATAAAGGCAAAAGCAATACTTCCCGAAGGTACCGTGACCGTCAAAGAATTTAAGGATGGTGAAGCGGTCTTCTTTAGAGGATATTCCAAAAACGGGCTCAGCGGAACCGTGGTTGAGGCATCTTCAAAAGGATATGGCGGACCTATCAGTCTTCTTGTGGGCACAGATAAGGACGGGAAGGTGATCGATATTGCGATTGCCTCTCATTTAGAAACTCCCGGACTTGGTGCAAAGATCGAAGAGAAAAAATTCATCGGTCAGTTCAAAGGCAGAAGCGCTGCAGAAGTAGTCCTGAAAAAAGATTCGAATAATATTGATGGGATAGATGCGATCACTGCCGCGACAATATCTTCCAGGGCGGTGACCCGGGCAGTGAAAGAGGCTCTTCTGAAGTACAATGAGGTGAAGAATGTTAGATAGGTTGAGACATTACTGGAAGACTTTTGACAACGGAATATTGAGAGAAAATCCGATATTAAGATTAATGATAGGGCTTTGTCCCACATTGGCTGTTTCAACTTCTTTGATAAATTCTGTCGGTATGGGGCTTGCCACGACATTTGTGCTGGTTTTTTCCAATTTATTTGTAAGTCTGCTTAGAAAATTCACGCCAAACGGCATTCGTATCCCTATTTTTATCGTTGTGGTATCTACATTTGTCACTCTTACGGATTATATGATGCTGGCTTATGTGCCGGAACTGCACAAATCTTTGGGAGTATTTGTTCCGTTGATCGTTGTCAACTGTATAATACTCGGAAGGGCGGAAGCGTTCGCTTACAAGAACGATGCTGTGCTTTCTACAATAGACGGTCTTGGCATGGGGCTCGGGTTTACGCTTGCGATCTCAACTATAGGGATAATAAGAGAAATACTCGGGAACGGGACCATCCTGGGATACAGCTTGTTTGGGGCATCATTCAATCCCGCCATCATTATGATCCTGCCGCCGGGCGCTTTTATCACAATAGGATTTTTGATGGCGGCGCTTAACGCTTTGACAAGGAAAGGCGAGGGGGGCAAATAAATGATCTACGCTCTTTTCCTTATATTCTTTTCCGCGATGATCGCGAACAATATACTGCTTGTAAGGTTCCTGGGACTTTGTTCTTTTTTCGGCATTTCAAATAAGATAGAAACTTCTGTAAGCATGGGGCTTGCGGTGCTTTTTGTCATGGATATGGCAACGGTCGTGAGCTGGCTTATATATTACTATCTGCTTTTGCCTTTTGATCTGGTCTTTTTGCGGACCATTGTTTTTATTATCGTAATAGCTTCCCTGGTGCAGATGGTCGAGATGTTCCTTAAGAAATCATTTCCGTTCCTTTACAGGGCTCTGGGCGTCTACCTGCCGCTGATCACGACCAACTGCGCGATACTGGGCGCATCATTTTTGATCATAGATTTTAAATACACTCTTATCGAATCGCTGGTCTTTTCTACCGCGGTTGCTCTGGGTTATACGCTTGCGATAGTGATGTTTGCCGGGATGAGGCAAAGGCTTGAGAATGCCCCTATTCCGGAGTCATTAAAAGGTTATCCGATAGCTTTTATTCTCGCAGGGCTGATGTCCCTTTCGTTCCTTGGATTTGTCGGCATGTTCGGACTGCATATGTAAGAAGGGTAAAAAGATGTTAGTCAATTCGATATTTATTTTTGGAATAACCGGATTGTTGATAGGCATAATGCTGGCCCTGGTCGAAAAGCTTTTTGCCGTCAAAGAAGATCCCAAATTGGAAGAGATCCTTGCGGCGCTTCCGGGGGTCAATTGCGGTGCCTGCGGATATCCGGGATGCTCCGGATATGCTGCAAGCGTAGCGGAAGGTAAAGCGCCTACCAACAGATGTTCTGTCGGGGGCGCAAGCGTAGCAAAAAAGATCTCCAAAATAATGGGGGTTGAGGCCAAGACAATAGAAAAATGCGTCGCGAGGCTTTTCTGCCGCGGAGGTAAAAGCATCAGCGCGGAAAAATTCGATTATCGCGGGATAACATCGTGTGCCGCGCTCAACATTACCGACGGCGGCAACAAAGCCTGTAGTTACGGCTGTCTCGGCATGGCCGACTGCGTGAATTCCTGTCCGTTCGGTGCTTTATATATGAACGAAGATAAGCTTCCAGTGGTCATAGAGGAAAAATGCAAGTCCTGCGGCAAATGTGTGCTGGCATGTCCCAGAGGTTTGTTTGAACTTGTTCCGGTGACCAAAAAAGTGATAATCGCCTGCAAGTCGCGCGATACCGGTCCGGACACCAGAAAAGCCTGCAAGGTCGGCTGCATAGCCTGCAGGATCTGCGAGAAGAAATGCCCCTCGGCCGCCATAAGAGTGGAAAACAATCTCGCGGTAATAGACTATCTAAAATGTGACAATAAGCTGGTGTGCGTGGATGTCTGCCCTCAAAAAGTCATTGTCAAAGTATGAAGCCAAACGTCATTGCGAGTCCTGATTTGATCGGGACGAAGCAATCCCAAAGACGATGGGATTGCTTCGTCGCCCCTCGACTCACTTTCGTTCGCTCGGGACTCCTCGCAATGACAGTTTGTGTCTTTATTGCCTTTTTCATCTTCGGCTGTGCGATCAAACCTTCCGATCAGATATCTGAGCGGTCATTTTTCGTGATGGGTACGGTCTGCGACATAAAGGTCATCTCTTCGGACCCCAAAAAAGCGCAGGAAGCCTTGCGAATGCTCTACGGATCTTTAAAAAATACGGAAGCGGAATATAATTTTTACGACAACAAAAGCAGGACATCCGAAATAAACAAAAAAGCCGCGCATAACTTTACGGTCTTGTCCGGGGATGAATCGATGCTGATAAAAAAATCCCTTGAATTATCGGTTCTAACCCGGGGAGCTTATGATATAACTTTTAACCCTTTGTGGGAATTATGGAAACAATGTGGAAAAAATAATAGACTTCCCGCGGCAAGTGAAATACGTGCTGCCAAAGAGAGAATCGGTTATAAAAAGATCATTTTGTCTCCCGACGGCCGCAGCATAAAATATTCTTCAAGGGGCATCAAGATAAATCTTGGCGGGATCGCTAAGGGGCTGGCTTTGCTTAACTGTAAGGACACTGCGAAAAAGATCGGGGCAGAAAATGTTATGGTGAACCTGGGAGGGGACATTCTGGCTCTTGGCATAGGGAGAGGGGAAGGTTGGACGATCGCCGTTCAGGACCCATATGACCCGGATAAAATTGCTAAAAAGATCAAAGTGCGTGATAAAATAGTCCTTACTTCGGGTATTTACCAGAGATATGTGACGATAAAGGGAAAGCGATATCATCATATAATAGATGCCAACACCGGTTTTCCCGCAGGTGACTTTGCGAGCGTCACAATTATTGAAGATGCCAAAAGGGAAAAATATGTCCCGTCTCTTGCGGTGTTTCTTATGGGAAAAGGGAAGGCGGTGGAGTACCTGGGGGAACATCCTTCCATTGGGTATTTTATAATTGAGAGGGATGGGAGAGTCATTGCGAATATTTGACAACCCGCCCGCATTTATGCAACAATTAGGACTGTATATAATATGAAGACTTTACTTTTGTTGGTACAGATACTTTCGGGGCTTGGGCTTATCGTGACCGTACTGCTTCATAGTGCCAAGGGCGAGGGCTTGGGCGGTATAGGCGGCACGGCCCACATCTTTGGTTCTCAAAAAGGCCTTGAAGAGGGGCTAAACCGTCTCACTACAACGATCGCGATCATCTTTATCGGGGTTTCTATTCTTGTGATGCTCACCTAAAATAACAAGGAAGAAGGAGGGCTCTATAGTATGGTAATAGCTCAAAAACTTTTCGCTCTGTTTGTTACGCCTCTTGGAATACACACCCAAAAATTATTGTTGGCGCTGCTCCTTATAATAGCGTCCTTTTTGGCCGCTAAGCTTGCCCAAATAATAACAGTCTATATACTTGATCTTGTAAACGCTGACAAACTTTCCGAAAAGATAAAGCTGAGAGCTCTTCTTAAAAAGACCGAACTGGGCGACAGTTTTAGTCAATTCGGAGGCGATCTCGTTTTCTGGCTGGCGCTTATATTCGGCGGCATAAAGATCATATATCTTTTACAACTTAACAGAGCGCTTGAAATACTCAGGGCAGTTCTTTCTTATGTTACGGTAAACGTCGTGAGCGCCGTTTTTATCCTGGTGCTTTCGGTCATCTTTGCATCTCTATTGTCGGGGATCATCCTTTTTGTCGGAGGGCTGATAAATCTGCCGGGCTATAAATTTATCGCCAGGGTCAACCAGTATGTAGTTGTTATCTTTGGCATTGTCATGGGGCTTGAAAAGCTAGGTATTGCCGCTTCCGTTTTTCTTGCGAGACCTGATATAATCCTCGGATTCTTTGCACTTGCCGGAGCGATAGCTTTTGGTCTCGGCTGCAAAGACATGGCCGAAAACTTTCTTGCAAATTTTTTGAGGAACAGCAGATAGATACGCGGGTTTTTGGATAGTAAGAAGAGGGGGTGAAAGATATGAGAAAATTTTGTGCTTTTGTCGTGATCTTTGCATTGGTCCTTTCTCCGGGTGCTTTTGCCGCTAAGAAATTTTCTTCTTCTGACATGAAGATAGGGATAGGTTTTGACAATAACTTTGCGGCGATGAAATTCTTCACTGACACTTACACCGGTTCGATAGGGTTGAATTTCTCCAGCACGAGCGCGAACAATGCCAGTACTACGACGTTCGGGATCGGCGGAAAGTTTGCCTTTAATCTTACCGGAGGATCTGTTCCGACCCATGCGGGCGGAGGAATTTCTTATTTCAATCTCGGCAACAATGCATCCGCGTTCCAGTTCATGGCACTTTACGGAGCTGAGACCACGATTGCAGATAAGCTTAACGTCGGATTTGATATCTATCCCGTTTCCTTTACTTCAGTGTCCGCCAATAATGCAAATCAAAGCACGTTTAGTTTGCTGGGCGGAAGCGTATATGCGTATTTTTGCTTTTGATTCTTTGTCTTAAGATTACTGAGGCCGCTCAAAAAAAGCGGCCTTTTTATTTGACAATCTGCTAACAAAGCCTTAATATTGGTTTTAGCTACAAGAGGGGGTGAATAAATGAAAAAGGTATTAAGTTTTGCGTTGGTAGTGGCTTTGATGCTTTCATCGGCATCTTTTGCCGCGCCTAAGAAGACCGCTAAAAAGGCGGCTCCTAAATCAGCAGTATATACAACTAAGAAGAGCGACCTTTCGGTTTCTCCGAAAGTCTCTCTTTATACCGGTAACGGCGGTTCCAGCTTTGCAATAGGCTGTGAAGTTGCAAAACCGATCATGGAAAGAGTCGATCTCATGGGTGAAGTCATCTATGTGCTGCCAAATGGAGGGGTCAGCAATATCGTTCTCAGCGGGAACGGGATCTACAAATTTGACAAAGTTCAGGGAATGCCGGGAGATATTTATGCCGGCGGCGGTTTGAACTACAACATTTTGAGCGGAAGTGGTTTTAGTGCATCCGGTATCGGATTTCAAGGGCTTGTAGGTATGGACATTCCTGCAGGTGATGGGACAGCCTTTGGACAGCTCAAGTATGTCAGCTATTCATATTCCGTTCCGGGCGTAACTGTCCCGGGATTTGGAACTGTTGGCGGAGGTACGGTTAGTGCCAGCGGTTTTGTTATTGAGGGCGGATACAGATTCGCTTTATAGTTTTTTGACGTATAATTGTATTCAAAAAGTCTCCCCGATCCGATCGGGGAGCTTTTTTTGCTATAATACTCACATGAAAATAAATCACATATTTACCGGAGTGATTGCCGCATTGATCGTCGTGTCCTGCGCTTTTGCAGAGGTCCCAACTTTTGACCCGTCCCAATTTGAGGAGGCTCTTACTTTTAAACAACTCGGTTACGGTTTTTACGGGACCGTCCCTTCAATAAAGCATCATTTTACAAGAGATATCAGCGGACAATTTGGCGCCAGCGTTTCCCAGACATCGGCTGCTGGACAAACCTCCAACAGCTTTATTTTGCTGCTGCAGGGCGCAAATATCTTCAAGCGGCTTGGAGATGCCAATCTTAAATATGGCGGTTTCATGAGCTTTAACAATGGGACTTCTTCAATGGGCTGGACCGCTGCGGGGACTATTGGCATTGAAAAAGATCTCGCGGTCAATGTAACGATGGCTCTTGATGTCATACCTATTTCGTTCTCTTCAACTGCTGCCAACGGCTCTTCTTCGTCCACTATAGGACTATTTAGCGGGACAGTGATATCGGCGCATTTTTACTTCTAAGAGAGCTGAAGCGCTGAAGATCTGAAGAGCTGAAGGATTGCAAATTGCGATATAACTTTATGCTTTTCTAAAGAAAATTTATATTTTTTCCTGCTTCAGCACTTCAGCGCTTCAGAACTTCAGCACTTTCCTATTGACAAATCCTTAACATTTGTATAACATTTGCACAAAAGGGGGTGAGAAAAGAAGATGAAGAAAATATTATTAGCATTGGTAGGGGTCGTTCTTATGGCCTCGTTCGCAGCCGCTTCAGTGAGTGTTGGCGTTGATTCCGTAACTGGCGCAAATGCTTTGGCACTGCGTTATGATTTCACAAAAGAAATCTTTGGTAAGGTAGGGATCGGCTACAGCAACATAACGGTAGGCGGGGGGTCAGTGAGTACGACGGCCTATGGTGCCCAGATAGGATACTTGCTTCCTGTTAAATTGGGCGGCGCGAAACCATTAGTTGCTGTAAACTACAGCAATGACGGAGCAAATCCTGCAGGTACAGTCATTTCTCTTAAATTGGGAGCTGAGATACAAGTTGCTGATGGAGTAATGCTGAGTGCAGGGATAACTCCTTATGCGTCGGCTACGAATTCTGGGTATGATTCAGCTTTTGGGACCGGTGGCGGGTGGATGGCTTTCTACGCCAAGATTATGTAGTAGAAAGTTTTAGTTCCTTGTCTTTTCTAAGCTCCTTCGGCTAGGACGAAGGAGCTTTTTTTATCTGTTATAATTTAATACATGGCAGCTCTCATCTTCTTTCTTCTCTTTACGGCGCTTTTGTCCTTTGCAATATCCTGGGCAATTGTTTTTCTGTCCAAACTGCTTAAGGCTGGGCAAAGCATTCGTGAAGAAGGACCGGCCCTTCACAAAATGAAAGCCGGAACTCCGACATTTGGCGGAATAGCTGTGATGCTTTCTTTCCTTATCGCGGTGCTTATCTTTGTGGACCTCGATGCCAAAACCCTAACTCTTGTTCTGACTGCGATAGGTTTTTCTCTTATAGGCCTTGCCGATGATCTTCTAAAAGTCACCTCCGGTAAAAATGAAGGCCTTTTGCCGGTGCATAAGATGGGAGCACAGATCTTTCTTTCTTTGGTCTTTGGGACGGTACTGCTTCTGAATTTTCATGATATGACCGCATCCGGCTTATTGAAAACCCTGTATTTTGATCTGCCGTGGTTTTATCTTCCTTTAATAGCCTTTATGATGGTCGGCTTTTCTAATGCGACAAATCTTACCGACGGATTGGACGGATTGCTTGGCGGTACGGCGTTAATAGCCTTTACATCTTTTGCGATATTATCTTATAATGCCGCTCAGTACGATGTGTTTGGCATGTGCCTGGCGATGATAGGCGCTCTTGCCGGTTTTCTTATCCTGAATTTTAATCCTGCAAAGATCTTTATGGGGGATGTCGGGTCTCTCGGGGCCGGGGCGCTTCTTGCAGGAGTAGCCGTGATATTGCACAAAGAACTGTTGCTGGTGCTCATCGGCGGAATATTTGTGATCGAAACATTGTCAGTTATCGCACAGGTCACGTCTTATAAATTGTTCAAGAAACGGATATTTAAAATGAGCCCTTTGCATCACCATTTTGAATTGTCGGGTATGGGTGAGAGAAAAATTGTGTATATGTTTTGGGGGTTAGGGGCGGTATTGGGGATATTGGGGGTAATATTGTAGGGGGCGGGTTTTAAACCCGCCCGTACTCAAAAAATATTGAACGGCATTAATAATTATGGATTTCAAAAATAAAAAGATTTGCATAATCGGATACGGGAAAAGCGGCCGGGCGGCCGCGGAGAGATTGTTGTCCGCGGGGGCGATTGTGAAGGTGTCGGAGGCGCGACCCTCACCCCCAGCCCCTCTCCCAGGGGGAGAGGGGGGAATTCAATTTGAACACGGTGGGCACACAACGGATTTTTGTTGTGACGCGGATATGATCGTGGTCAGTCCCGGAGTGCATTTGGATATTCCGGCGATAGAAGAAGCGATAAAAAGAGGAGTTCCTGTCATTTCGGAGATAGAGCTGGCATTTCAGTTCTTTTCCAAACCGGTGATCGCCGTCAGCGGGACCAACGGCAAGACGACTACTACAACTCTGATCGGGGAGATACTAAAAAATGCCGGACTCAGGGTGGCTGTTGCGGGAAATATCGGACTGCCTCTGGTGTCTATAGACGACAGCGGACTTGATTATATAGTAGCGGAAGTAAGCAGTTACCAACTTGAAACGATAGACAGATTCCGTCCGCATATTGCTGTTTTGCTAAATCTTACACCGGACCATATGGAGCGCTACAAGACCATGGAAGCCTATATCGCGGCAAAAAAACGGCTTTTTTTGAACCAGACTCCGGATGATCTTTGTGTTTTCAACTTTGATGATCAGTTGGTCAGACAGTCAGTGGAAGACGTGGTTTCAAAAAAGATCCCTTTCAGCAGAAGTTGCGCTGTGGAAAACGGTTTTTTTGTGAACGAAGGTTTTGCCGTGCGTCTTGACGAACATATTATCGAAGCGGTCTTTAAGACCAAAGAGGTCAAAATTAAGGGGGATCACAATCTTGAAAACGCCCTTGCCGCCGCTTCTGTGGCGTTTTTGTGCGGAATATCGTCTGCGGATATAACAAAAACTCTCCGCGAATTTTCCGGTGTTGAACACAGGATAGAATTTGTAAGGTCTTTGAACGGAGTTGATTTTTATAATGATTCCAAAGCGACAAATCCGGATTCTACGGTCGTAGCATTAAAGACACTGTCCAAAGGGAATAATATAGTCCTGATACTGGGTGGCAGAGATAAAGGTACCGATCTTGCGGATATGTGCGACAAAATAGTTCCTGCAGCCAAGGCTATAGTGCTGATAGGAGAGGCAGCCGAAAGATTTGAATCGGAGCTCAAAAACCATGGTTTTCAAAATATCCGCAGAGCCCCGTCCATTGAGGATGCGGTAAAGCTGTCTTTTTCTTTGTCAGGACAAGGCGATGCAGTACTCTTGTCTCCGGCCTGCGCGAGCTTTGACATGTTCCGCGATTTTGAGCACAGAGGCCATGTTTTTAAGGAGATTGTGAACAATCTATGAACGGAAGGCAAAAGCCGGACTATTTATTACTGTTTGGCGTGATCGCTCTGGTACTTTTCGGGTTCTTGATGGTGTTCAGCGCCACGACCATGGAATCTCTTCAGTCCGGAGATCCTACCTATTACTTAAAAAAACAGTTCGTATACCTTATAATAGGGGCCCTGGCCCTATTTGCAGGATACAAAATCGAGTATCCCGTATATAGAAAATATTCCGCGGCGCTGCTTGGCATATCTGTTATGCTTTTGCTTCTGGTTTTTGTTCCGGTTTTTGGCAGATCTGCGGGAGGTGCTGCGCGCTGGATAGACCTTGGATTTTTTTCCTTTCAGCCTTCGGAAGTCGTAAAACTAGCCATCATATTGTATCTTGCCGATGCCCTGGCAAGAAAAGGAGACAAAATAACGTCTTTCTGGAAGGGAATATTTCCTTTGCTTTGCGTGGTAGGATTTTTTTGCGCGCTCATAATGGCGCAACCCGATCTTGGGACAGTGATCGTGATATTTATGACCTCTGTTTTGATGATGTTCCTTGCCGGAGCGAACTTCACTCATCTTTTGGTCCTAGTGCCGCCGGTAGTACTTGGGGTTCTTGCTCTGAGCTATACCAGCCCTTACAGGTGGAGAAGAATAATCGCTTTTATTGATCCCTGGAAAGACCCTCTTGGCACCGGATTTCACATGATACAATCCCTGATCGCTATAGGATCGGGAGGCTTTTTTGGTTTTGGCCCGGGCAATAGCAGACAAAAATTCCTTTATCTTCCGGAACAGTATACGGATTTTATTTTTGCGATAGTCTGTGAAGAGCTGGGATTTATAGGAGCTGTTTTTTTGATATTCCTGTTCATATTTTTTATCTCAAGGGCTATAAGGGTTTGCCGTTTTGCGCCGGACACCTTTTCAAGGCTTGTCGCAGGCGGACTTGCCGGATATATCGGTCTGCAGGCGCTTATAAATATGGGGGTTGCCACCGGTTCTTTGCCGACTACGGGAATTCCTCTTCCTTTCATAAGTTACGGAGGGACTTCCCTTGTGATAACGCTTTTTGCGGTCGGCATAATCCTGAACATATCCACTTATCAAAGGCAGGAGAAATGAAGAAAAATACCGGCAAGATCAAAGTAGTATTTTGTGCGGGAGGTACCGGCGGCCATATATATCCGGCTATAGCGGTCGCGGATCGGCTGAAGTGTGGCAACCGGTTAAATGAAATAATATTCTTTGTTTCCGGCAGGAATGTGGAAAGGTCTGTCTTTTTGGAGAAAAGCTTCACTTTGAAAGAGATTTCCTCAGCCGACTCGAACGAACTTTTTTCTTTAAGAGCTGGCTCTGCGATCCTTTCTCTTGTCAGAGGATATGTTGTCTCGTTGTTTGAGCTGATAAAAGACCGTCCTGACATCATGGTTTCTATGGGGGGCTACTCAAGCATTCCTTCTGTCCTGGCAGGTTATATGCTTCGGATACCCATATTACTTCACGAGCAGAATGCTCTTCCCGGAAAAGCAAACAGGTTTCTTTTGAAATTCGCAAAAAAGATAGCTCTTTCCTTCGAAAGAAGCGCTGACTATTTCCCTCGGAATAAAATTAGGATCACGGGGAATCCCGTACGCGAAGAGATCCTTTCTGCGGAGGCGCGCCAGAGGCCGGACGGCAAGTTTTCTTTGCTCGTTATGGGTGGCAGTCAAGGCTCTGCGGCTTTGAACAAAGCTGTTGTAGAGATGCTGTCCATGATAGACTGGCAAAAAACCAACATTGGACGCATTGTGCATATAACGGGCCAAAAAGTGTCGACTAATAATGCGGGGATGGAATACACCTCGCTTCCGTATGCGGACCGGATCTGGGAACTTTTATCTTCATGTGATCTGGTCATAAGCAGGGCCGGAGCGACAGCTATAGCCGAGATCACTGTGAGAGCGCTTCCTAGCGTGCTCATCCCGTATCCTTATGCCGCCGAAAAGCACCAGGACATAAACGCCTGGGTGCTGGAAGAAGCCGGCGCCGCGACAGTTCTTAGCCAGGACAAGTTGTCCGGCAGGACATTGCTCGATATAATAAACTCATTACTTGAAAGCGGGGAAAAGCTGGAACATATGTCCCTTATGAGCGGCCGGCTTTCAAAGCCGGATGCCGCACAAAATCTGGTAGGATTGATCTATGAAACAATTTGATATTTCCAGGGCAAAAAACATCCACCTGATGGGTATCGGCGGCTGCGGAGTGGGAGCCATCGCAAAAATACTGCTGGAGATGGGCCGCAAAGTCTCAGGGTCAGATATCAAGGAAAGCGCCAATACCATAAGGCTAAAGGAAATGGGGGTGCACATTTTTTTTGGGCATGCCGCTTCCAATGTGAGGGAAGCCGACATTGTTGTTTATTCTTCTGCTATCCACAGCGACAATCCTGAACTCTTGGAAGCTAAGGCACGCCAGATAAAGTGTATACCCAGAGCGGAAATGCTTTCGTGGATACTTGCACAGTCAAAGATCCCAATAGCTATAGCCGGAACCCACGGCAAGACGACCACAACTTCTATGATGTCGCTTGTATTTGATAAGTGCGATCTTAACCCGACTTTTTTAATAGGAGGCGAGTCCACGGATATCGGGGGCAATGCACGCCTGGGCAACGGCAAATATTCGATTGCCGAGGCTGATGAAAGCGACGGTTCTTTCCTTTTTCTGCGCCCCAAAATAAGCGTAATAACCAATATCGAAGCGGACCATCTTGATCATTTTGGCGATATAGGCAAGATCAAAGAGACATTTTTGGAATTTGCAAACCTTCTGCCAAAAGGGGGGTCTCTTGTCCTGTGCTGCGACGATCCCGAAAATATGGACATGATAAAAAAACTGGAAACACAGGCTGATGTGATCACATACGGCTTTAGTGAGCAGGCGATGTTCCGTGCAAGAAATGTCACATACGGGGAGTCCAGCATCAGGTTCGAAGTCCTGAAAAAAGGCAAACTTCTCGGAGATGTAAAATTGAACATTCCTGGTACCCACAATGCAGCCAATGCACTTGCCGCCATAGCCGTCGGTATCGGCGAAGGCCTTGATTTTATGAGCATAAACACAGCTCTAAGATGTTTTACCGGGGTCAGGCGCCGCTTTCAGCTTATAGGCAGGGTCTCGGGCATCCTTATTTACGACGATTACGGACACCATCCGACCGAGATAGCTGCGACCCTTAAAGCCGCCAGGCAGGGCTGGTCGGCCATAAAGAGGATCATCTGCGTTTTTCAGCCTCACCGGTTCAGCCGGACGATGCATCTGCGGGAAGCTTTTGGATCGTGTTTTAAGGATGCAGACCTCGTAGTCCTGACAGATATTTACTCCGCCGGAGAAGAACCCATTTCGGGGATATCAGGGGATACTATTTTGGACGAGGTCCTAAAGCACAAAGAAGATAGTGTCGTTTACATACCCAAAAAACAGGATATCTCGAACTATCTTGTGGACAATGCCAAACCCGGAGACCTTATAATAACCATGGGCGCCGGCGATCTGAATATCGTCGGAAAAGAAGTATACAGCAGATTAAGGGAGAAACATAAAAATGAAAGAATTATATGATAAGCTGTCGGCCATCGTCAAGAAGGGATCGTTCTTAAATGAGCCGATGTCCAAACACACAACTTTTAAGATCGGCGGCCCAGCCGATCTTTTGATAATACCCCGCAACATAGAAGACTTGAAAAAGGTCCTTTCCGAGATCTCCATTGCCAAAATTCCGTATTTGATCATGGGCAACGGATCAAACCTGCTTGTGTCTGATGCGGGCATAAGGGGAGTAGTTATCAAAATCTGCGGCGCCATGGACAAGATCAAAATTGACGGCACAACCGTAAAAGCTCAGGCAGGCGCTTATCTTGGCAAACTGCAAAGCGTGTGCGCAAAAAAGGGGCTATCCGGGTTTCAGTTTTTTTCGGGAATACCGTCGACCGTCGGAGGCGCAATCGCGATGAACGCCGGTTCCTGGGGCGGAACGATATCTTTATTTCTTAAAAATGTTACGACCCTCACAAAAAATGCCAAAGTGATGGAGCTGGAAAAAGCAGACTGCGGATTTTCTTACAGGAGCAGTAATATCCTCAAGTACGGCTCCATAGTCCTCGAAGCGGAATTCGAACTTGAAAAACGCGATCCCTCGCTTATCCTGGCCGCGCAAAAGGAGATTTTAAAGCTCAAAGCTTCATCCCAGCCGCTTGATCATCCGAGTGCCGGCTGCGTTTTTAAAAATCCACCTGCCTGCCGGCAGGCAGGCGGCAAAGAGACCGCCGGCAAGATCATCGAACAAGCCGGTCTGAAAGGTGAAAAGATCGGTGACGCGCAGATTTCGGATGTCCACGCGAACTTTATCATCAATACCGGCAATGCCAGCGCAGATGATGTGATGGGCCTTATAAACAGGATAAAGAAAGTTGTCCTTGAGAAGACGGGTATTTCTTTGGAGCTGGAGATTAAAACTGTAGGTTTTTGAGTCCCTGGTCTTCGATTGCCTGTAATGATCTAACAACAATTGAATAGAGATTTGTTCCGTGTTAGGATAAAGAACCATTTAGTTCTAAAAGTTGAGGTGGATGTAAGAATGAGCCCATCATTGGAACGACGTTGAAAATAGTAGATTATATGTAAGTAACACGGATGGATTGGCAAAAAATAATGAAAACAAAACACAAAATAATAGTTGGCGACTCAAGACGAATGAAAGAGCTTGATAATAAATCAACGCATCTTATCATAACATCGCCTCCATATTGGCAATTGAAAGATTATGGAGAGGAAAAGCAAATAGGCTTTCATGATTCATATGAAGAATACATCAACAACCTCAATTTAGTATGGAAGGAATGCTATAGGGTGCTGCATGACGGATGCCGTTTATGCGTTAATATTGGTGACCAGTTTGCTCGCGCAGTATATTACGGCAGATACAAAGTAATTCCTATCAGGGAGGAGATAATTAAGTTTTGTGAAATAATCGGTTTCGATTATATGGGCGCAGTTATTTGGCAAAAAGCCACCACCATGAATACTACTGGTGGAGCTACTGTCATGGGCTCATTCCCTTATCCAAGAAACGGCATATTAAAAATTGATTACGAATTTATTTTAATATTTAAAAAACCCGGGGCCGCTCCAATTGTAGACAAAAAAATCAAAGAGATGTCAAAACTAACTCAGGATGAATGGAATACTTATTTCCAGGGTCACTGGAATTTTAACGGGGTGAGGCAAAACGATCATATTGCAATGTTCCCAGAAGAGTTGCCAAAGAGGCTAATAAAAATGTTTTCTTTTGTGGGGGATACAGTTCTTGACCCTTTTTTGGGGAGTGGAACTACTTCAGTTGCCGCCAAAAACCTTAACAGAGATTCAATAGGGTATGAAATAAACAAAAATTATTTACAAGCAATTAAAGAGAGGATGGATGTTGATTCAAAACAGCTATTTGATGACAATTCTTATGAAATAGTTGATCAGAGCGAAGAAAGAACAGATTTCCGTGATGAAATTAACAAACTGCCTTACATTTTTAAAGATCCCCATAAGCTTGATAAAAAGGTTGATCCGAGAAAAATAGGTTTTGGCTCAAAGATTGGCAAGGATGACAGTAAGAGAGATGAGTATTATATTGTAAAAGAAGTAATTAATCCAGAAACCTTAGTGCTTAATAACGGGATTAAGATAAGGCTGATCGGTATAAAGCAGAACATATCAAAAAAGACAGTGGCCTGTGGTTATTTGTTAAATAAGGCTAAGGGGCAAAGAGTTTATCTGAAATATGACAACCAAAAACATGACGCGCAGAATAATTTGTTGTGTTATTTGTATCTAAAAAATAAGACTTTTGTCAACGCTCATCTAATTAAAAGCGGTCTCGTCGATGTTGATAGAAGTATGGACTATAAATACAAAAACAAGTTTTTGGAGATAGTTGGGAAAGGCTGATAATATGGCAAAAGAATGGATCTTGAATAGCGCAATGAATCGTTTCCAGCTAAATTTTAAAAGAAATGTTGGGCCGACATCAGAATCGATCAGAAAATGCTCCCCCAAAACGATTAAGGAATGGCAGGACTTCTATTTTAGCAAGGTAAGATCAAAGGAGCATATAAAGGAACTCGGAAGAAAACTATATGTGAAAATTACTGAAGTTATTGCTGCGGAGGTGGAAGATATTACAGAGCAGGATTGTATTGATTATATGCTTCAATTGGTCATTAATAGGACTTTTGATGGCTACATGACGGAGATCAAGACAATATATGGCCAATTGGAAAAAATACTGGGGGTAAAAATTTTCCCCGCTTCTGACGAGTGGGACAGACTATTTAACGTCGATTTTTATATTAAAGTGAAGGACAAGTATATAGGGCTTCAGGTAAAGCCCATTGGCGGGGCATTGCAAATACCAGAAATATTTAAAGAAAAATCATTGCAATTAAAAACGCATAAAAAATTTACTGAAAAATATGGTGGCAAAGTATATTATGTGTTTTCAATTAAATCCGGTGACAAGAAAGAAATCCAAAATATTGATGTTGTTGGCGAAATTGAAGCAGAGATAAAAAGATTAAACAAAGAGTGACAATATCCATTTCTGTGAGTGATCAATTGTGTTGCCAACACTACCCTTATCTGATATCATATTTGCAAAAAGGATAATTCGTGCCTAAAAACAGATCTCTTTATTTTCAGGATATTATTTCTCGGCTTAATGGTTACTGGTCGGATGCCGGCTGTGTGATTCAACAACCGTATGATATCGAAAAAGGCGCCGGCACCATGCATCCCGCGACTTTTTTTCGCGTGCTGGGTCCCGAGCCGTGGAATGTTGCCTATGTGGAACCTGTGCGCAGGCCGGGAGACGGAAGGTACGGCGAAAATCCGAACCGTCTGGGAGCGTATTACCAGTATCAGGTCATACTAAAACCTTCTCCCCTGGAAGTCCAGGATATTTATATTAAATCTTTGAACGTTCTCGGTATAGATCCAAAAAAACACGACTTGCGTTTTATCGAGGACAATTGGGAATCTCCCACGCTCGGTGCCTGGGGAGTGGGCTGGGAGGTATGGTTGGACGGGCTTGAGATTACACAGTTCACATATTTTCAGCAGTGCGGCGGCAACGATCTTAAGCCGATAAGCGCCGAGATCACTTACGGGCTCGAGCGCATTGCCATGTATATACAGGGCAAGACCAATGTATATGATATAGATTGGAACAAGGACGTGACCTACGGTGATGTGCATTTGCAGGGAGAAAAAGAGTATTCAAAGTACAGTTTTGAAACTGCGGACACCTCTTTGCTTTTCAATTTGTTCGAAAGCTACGAAAAAGAGGCAATGAGCCTGACAAAAGCGGGGCTGGTTCTTCCGTCTTACGACTTTGTCCTTAAATGTTCGCATGTTTTTAACCTGTTGGAAGCCAGGGGCGCGATAAGCGTGACGGAGCGCGCAAATTACATAGGTAAAATAAGAAAACTTGCAAGGTACTGTGCAAAGTTGTATCTTGAACAGAGAGAGGCTCTGGGCTATCCGCTTTTAAAAGGGGTATTACTGCAAAAAAGTGAATAAGGAGAAAAATATGGGGCATCTATTAAAACTGTTCGATAAAAATAAGCTTACGCTTATAATGAGTCTTCCCGAGAACTCGCTTGAAATGGCCAAGGCCGCAATTGACGCGGGAGCCGACGCTCTGAAAGTCCACTGCAACATCAGGCACAAAGCCAGCGGGGCAACTTTTGGTTCTCTTGAAGAAGAAGGCGCAAAACTGGCCGCGATACTAAAAACCTCAAAGATCCCCGTGGGGATAGTGCCGGGCTCCGAACGCAAGCCTACTGTTGATGAGATGAAAGAGATAGTGAAAATGGGATTTGATTTTGTGGACATGAACATTTCCGACATGCCGGATTATTTTTATTCTTTTTCCGGCATTACCAAAGTGGCGGCGCTTGAGAACGAGAACCAGCTGGAGCAGGTAATGGAAAGAAAGAAAGCCGATTTCAGGGCACTTGAGGCGGCGGTAGTGCCGCACCTGGGTTACGGACAAAATATGACCATCGGGGACCTCCGAGCTTACATATCGCTTGCGGTATCTTCGGGATTACCGGTTATCGTACCGACACAGCGCAAGATCACTCATGAAGAAGTGCCGATACTTTCCGACACAGGGATCAAAGCTCTTATGATAGGCGCTATAGTGACCGGAAAAACCCCCGCTCTTATTGCGGGTGCCGTAAAAGATTTTAGAAAAGCTATAGACGAGCTTTGAAGCCCGCATGAAAAAAATAATACTTGTACCGCTTGACGATCGTCCCTGTAATTTAAAATTTCCTGTAAAAATAGCGGCTTCTTCAGGTTTTCAGGTCGTCACCCCTCCAAGGCAGTATCTGGGCAGGTTTAAGGAACCGGGTTCACCGGAAAAAATAATCTCCTGGCTCGAGCAAACTTCAGTTGATGCCGACTCCGCCATAATTTCCGCGGATATGCTCTGCTTTGGAGGACTTATTGCTTCCCGTACTCCGTCTGTTACATTTGAAGAGGCGGAGAAACGTCTTTTAGTTGTTCCAAGATTAAAGATAAAAAATCCGAAACTAAAAATATATTTGTTCAGTGTCCTTATGCGCCTTTCTATAAGTGCCGACTCGGAAAAGAACGCTTCGGTCTGGAGAGATGTCTTTGAATATTCCGTCGTTTCCGACAGGAGCGAAAAACTGGGGATCCCGGAAGACAAAAAAAAGCTTGAAGAGTTGTCCGCAAAAATACCCGAAAAAGTCCTTAGTTCTTATTTTTCGGCCAGAAAAAGGAATCTGTCTGTTAACGAAGCCTGTCTGGCTCTAGCCGGATCTGCGGACCTTGTAGTGATCGCAAAGGAGGATTGTGCCCAGTTCGGACCGCACAAAAAAGAAGAAGCGCGCTTAAAAAATCTGATCAAGACAATGAAGATCCAGGGAAAAACAATGATTTTGAACGGTGCCGATGAGATAGGCATGTGCCTTTTGGCCAGACATATACTTTCGGTCTCGGCACAGAGCCCTAAGATCGCAGTGCGCTATTCTTTCGGGAAAGGCCGTGACATATCTCTTTACGAAGACGAACCCTTGGACAAAGTCGTTTCCGACCATATCGACCTGGTAGGGGCTATACGTATAGAGGCGCTTAAAGATGTTCAAAAAGTTTTCTTTGTTCATTCTTTCGAAGGGCAACAATCGGATCTCGTTTTTTCGGGAGAGGTTGCAAGGAGCAGCGACCAGGAGCATCATTTGAAGAACTTTTGTTCCGAGATCGTAATGATGGGAGAAATAGGCAGGGAGATGTATGTCGCTGATGTTTTTTATGCGAACGGATCAGACAGGGATTTTTTGGAAAAACTGTCCGAACTTGGCGACCTCAAGGCACTGCTTTCTTACGCGGGCTGGAATACCTCTGCCAATTCCGTCGGATCGGCTCTTTCGGCCGCTTTTGTGCCGAAAAATAAAGGATTTGTTTTTGAGCGATATGTCGAAGACCTTGGTTATCAGGCGGTGGTCAGAAAGCATCTTGAGGCTTTTCTTGCGGAAAAGGGGATATCCAGGTTCGATCTTGGCGACCGCGCAGTTGAAGCCGAAAACTATGCTGCTGCCGGGCTCAAAAAATGGGCGGGCAGTTTTTTCCCGAAGATCGGAATAAAAAATGATCTTGAGATAAAAATCAGCTTTCCCTGGGCAAGAACCTTTGAGGCCGACTGTGATATAATTTTTCCATGAACCCAGATATATCCGCCGAGGTTTTGGTCTGCGGCGCAGGCCTTTCAGGTTTCGCCGCGGCCTGCTGCGCGGCCCGCTCCGGAGCAAAAGTCCTTCTTGTGGAGCGTTGCGGCAGTGTCGGAGGCGCCGCCTACTCAAATCTAGTCAACCCTTTTATGGTCCCCAAATTTGAAGGTGAGTACCTTGTAAAAGGCATCTTTTCCGAGGTTATTTCCAGGCTTAAGGCCCAAAACGCCTGCGCCGAAGGTTCTCTTTTTGACCAGCCGCACATAGTTTTTGATCCCGAAGTACTTCAATCGATAATGCTTGATATGCTGGAAGAATCCCAGGTAAAGATGCTGTATCACTCGTCCGTAGCCGCGGCAATAGTAAAAGGAAATGAAGCCAAAGGCGCGGCAGTGTCCGGAAAGTCGGGAGAAATTAAGATCCTCTCATCCTGCGTCATCGATGCGACAGGGGACGGGGACATGGCATATTTGAGCGGCTGCGAATTTGAAAAAGGCCGCGCTTTAGACGGACTTTGTCAGCCTGCAACACTAATGTTCAGGATCGCCGGAGTGGATACCGAAAAAATGTCCTCCCGGGAAGAGATAAATGCGCTTTATTTGAAAGCGAGATCAGCAGGCAGGATAAGAAGCCCGAGAGAAAACTTTTTATGGTTTGAGACCGTAAGGGAGGGAGAGATACATATCAATTCCACCAGGATCCCCAAGATAGACGGGACCGATGTTTTAGATCTTACAAAGGCCGAAGTTGAAGGCAGAAAACAGGTGTCCAATCTTTACGCTTTTTTAAAAGAAAGCGTTCCCGGATTTGAAAATTCCTATATATCGCGCGTTGCAAACCTTGTAGGCATCAGGGAATCCCGCCGGATAAAAGGCAAGTATATTCTTACTGCGGAAGACATAATCGAAGGCAAAAAATTCGATGACACGGTCGCAAAAAATAATTATCCGATCGACATACATGCTCCGGAAGGCAACTCCACTGTATTTAAAAAACTAGGGCCGGGCATCTATTACGAGATACCGTATAGATGCATGGTCCCCAAAAAGATAGACGGTCTTCTTGTTACAGGCAGGGCAATATCTTCGACTCACGAGGCACTGTCATCGCTGAGAATAATGCCCGTTTGTATGGCCCTTGGACAGGCTGCGGGCGTGGCTGCGGCGATCAGTGTAAAAAAACGTGTCCACCCGCGGATGTTGGATTATGGGGACCTTAGGAAGGCGCTCAATGAACAGGAAGCGGACCTGCGCTAAACAAAATATTTTGGGGCTGGGGAAGGAAATGGCCGGTGAAATAAAGCGGCTTTTTCCGGGAAAAAGCCCCAAAGAAATAGCCTCCGGGATGGGAGTAGAGGTCATCTACGAAAAACCGGTCAAATCCCAGGACCTGGTCCGGCTTAGCGAATACAGGCAAAAACAAAAGCAGATCGCGGTCTTTTTCAGGGAAGTGGAACATACCGCGATAGCACATGAGCTGTTCCATCATCTTGAAAAGACCCGGGGACTTAGTTTAACAAAAGAGCTTTCCGAAAAGGAAGCAAAGGCTTTTGCGGAGGTATTTAAATAACACGTGTTTCTATATCTAATGGTTTTTATGATAGCTTTGGCAGTCACAATATATCTGGAGCCGTTCGCAAAAAATTCCGCATTTTTGTTCAATGCCATTGATAAGCCTTCCGCGAGAAAAGTACATACCGGCCCGATGCCCAGATGCGGAGGGATAGCTCTTGTCGGAGGCTTTCTTTCCGCCGTGCTTTTCGGGCTATCGGCCGCCTTTTTGTTTGGCAGGATGCATATCAATTATTCGGGAGTGCTGGGCGTCATAACAGGCGCTGTATTTATTTTTTTTGTCGGGCTTGTGGACGACATAAAAGGGATCTCTCCCTCTAAAAAACTGGTCCTGCAGATCGCCGCGGCGTTCATTCCGGTTGTTTTGGGGGTTTCTATCCAATTTGTTTCCATTCCGTTTACAGGGGTCCTTCTCCTGGGTGTTTTTTCCGTCCCCATGACTGTTCTATGGATCGTGGGTGCCACAAACGCGCTCAATTTTATCGACGGGCTAGACGGCCTGGCTTCAGGAGTCTCTGCCATAGCGGCCACGACCCTTTTTATTGTTGCGGTAAAAATGCATCAGCCTGGCGCCGCTATAGTGCTTATTGCCGTAGCGGGCGCCGCGATCGGCTTTTTAAAATATAATTTTCATCCTGCGTCGATCTTTCTGGGTGATTCCGGCAGTCTTTTCTTGGGTTATATTCTTGCCGCAGCCTCCATCATCGGCGTCCTGAAAAGCACGATAATATTTGCTCTGTTGATCCCTGTCTTTATTTTGGGCGTCCCCATTTTTGATACGGCGTCCGTGATAATGCGCAGGATGCGAGAAGGACATCCGATCTTTTATGCGGACAGGAGACATTTGCACCACCGGCTCCTTGACAGGGGCTTTAGCCACAAGCAGGTGGTCCTTTCCATATATTTTGCATGCATACTGCTTTCCATTGCGACGCTGTCACTTACTTTTTTATCGCCTTGGCAGGCGGCCTTTGTTTTGATCATTACCTTTGCCATGTCCGTTTTGTTGATACGCAGCATTAAGAAGTATGTTAAAAAATTCGTAGTGACGGAGAAATAACATCATGCACAAAAGAAGGATCATGTTTATTTTTGGCACCAGGCCCGAAGCCATCAAAATGGCCCCGGTCATCTCAAAAATAGGATCTCATCCCGATATTTTTACTTCCATTATCGCAGTGACCGCGCAACACCGCGAGATGCTCGATCAGACTCTTAAACCGTTCGGCATAAGGCCGGATTATGATATGGCGATAATGGAGCCTAATCAGACGCTTACTTCCATAGTCTCAAAGACCCTTCACGGATTTGAAGAAATAGTCCTTCATGAAAGGCCTGATATCGTCCTTGTGCAGGGAGATACTTCGACGACTTTTGCGGCCGCCCTGGCGGCTTTTTACCGGCAAATACCGGTAGGGCATATTGAGGCGGGCCTTAGGACAGGGCACAAATATAATCCGTTTCCCGAAGAGATGAACAGAAAGATGACGACCGCTCTTGCAGATATACATTTTGCTCCTACGGAAACTTCCCTGGAAAACCTGCTTAAGGAAGGAGTTCCCAGATCCAGGATATTTTTGACCGGCAATACGGTCATAGATGCTTTGATGACAGCTGCCCAGATGCCGTGCGATCTGAAAAAAGCCGGCGTAAATCTGAAAAAAGGGAAGAAAACAATACTTGTTACTACTCACCGCAGGGAAAGCCTGGGAATGCCGATGAAAAATACCTGCGAAGCAATTGCCAAAATAGCAAAAAAATACAGCGACCGGGTATCTATAATCATCCCAGTCCACAAAAATCCGGTTGTAAGGGATATAGTAGAAAGCACTCTTGGCGATCTGAACGAGGTTCAGCTTATCGAGCCTCTCGATTATATCCCTTTCGTTCATCTGATGAAAGAAGCCGATATCATACTTACTGACTCGGGCGGGATCCAGGAAGAAGCGCCGTCCCTGGGCAAGCCGGTGCTGGTGCTCCGCCAAGTGACCGAAAGGCCTGAGGCAGTGCTTGCCAATACTGTAAAAGTAGTCGGTACTGACAAGGATACGATCTTCAAAGAGACAGAGCGGCTGCTTACCGATGAAGAGGAATATAAAAAAATGGCCCATTCCCTGAACCCTTACGGCGACGGCAAAGCATCCGACAGGATCGTTTTGGCACTGCTTAAATACTTCGGGTTTACGGATGTCGGTCCCGAAGAATTCGATTATGTTCATTAAATATGCGGATAAAGCGTGGGAGATCGCGTCAGCCGTGCTGGCTCCCCCGCTGCTGGGGCTTGCCGCGGGACACTTTCTTGACCAAAGACTGGGGACCGAATATTTTACTGTAGGGCTCCTTGTTTTGGGGATACTTTCCGGGCTTTGGGCGCTCGTTAAAATAATTAGAAAAACCACCGAAAATTTGATAGAATAAGGTTTGGACAGGCAGAAGAGAAGGGCGGAAAGCTTTAAATGATAGAAATCGGGCATCATGCCGTTTGGCGGTTTGGGGGCATGGTTTTTAATTCGGATACTATTATTTCTTCCCTGATCGTTTCACTGATGATCGTAATTTTTGCCTTCAGCGCAAAGTTTTTCATAATAAAGAAAGGCAAACATATCTCCGGCATGCAGGCCGCCTGTGAGATTTTGTATATGTTTTCGACATCCATTTCGGAAGGTGTGATGGGCTCAAAAGGAAGAAAGTATTCATCCTTCATCGCCAGTCTTTTCATCTTTATTCTTGTGTGCAATGTGTTTGGCGTATTGCCGGTTACGGAAGTTATCGAACTCTTTTTCGGGAAATTACTTGTCCATGTGCCTGTACTGGAAGCCCCTACGGCTGATATCAATGCTACGATAGCTTTGGCTTTGACAACTTTTTTTGCAATGCATTTTTTCGGTATCAGGGAAAGGGGCGTTTCGTATTTCAAAAGATTTATCAGTCCTAATCCGGTTTTTTTGCCTCTTAATCTGATGGAAGAATTTTCAAGGCCTCTTTCTCTGGCCATACGTCTTTTTGGTAACACTTTCGGCAAGGCCACTATATTACTTATACTCGTATCGCTGGTAGCGTTCCCATTCCTATATCCTATCCCTATTTTGGCATTGGGGCTTTTTATTGCGTTTGTCCAGGCGTACATATTTGCGCTCCTTACGACTTTTTATATAGCATCTGCTGTTTCTGAAGGCCACTAAAAAAATAAGAGGAGGAAAGAAAAGATGGATAAAACGATGGTCCAGATGGTTTCAGTGTTTAGCGCGGCTTTTTGTTTGGGGATCGCGGGGGTTGCTGCGGCATCGGCTCAGGGCAGGGCCACGGCTGCCGCACTGGATGCGGTCGCAAGGCAACCTGAGGCAAAAAGCTCCATAACCCAGATGTTAATAGTCGGGCTTGCGATCATAGAGTCCATAGCATTGTATGCCCTTTTGATCGCCATAGTCCTTATATTTGTAAATCCGTTTGCCAGATAAAAAGGTCCGTTATTTTTTAGGGGGCCATAATGCTTGAAATAAACGGGACGATTGCAGCCGTAATACTTAACTTTCTGATCCTTGCATGGATCCTCGAACATTTTTTGTACAAGCCGGTGCGGGACGCGATCGAGCAAAGAAAAAAGACGGCGGAAAACCTGATAGGCGAGTCCGAAAAAAAGCTTGCCGAGGCCGATCAGCTTAAAGCGTCTTATGAATCCCGGATAAACGATGCCCAAAAAAGGTCCAAGGAGATCGTGGACAGCGCTATCGTCGCTTCGCAGAACATACAAAAAGATGTCATGGATGCGGCAAGAAAAGATTCCGGGCTCGTGATAGACCAGGCACGTAAAGAAGCGGAAAAGATCAGGCTTGATGCGTATTCGCAAGCCAGAAGATCGATCGCTTCTCTGGTATGTCTTGCCGCGGGCAGACTGATGATGAAAAAGCTTGATGAGCCCTCCGACAGGGTACTGGTAGAAGAGATGATAAATAACCTCGAAAAGACGGAGATCAACTAAAAGAACAATGTCCATTACAGAAAAATACGCAGAATCACTGCTCAAAGTTGCCAAAGACAAGGACCGTCTTGAGGATATAAAGAAAAACTTCGCCTGGCTTGTCGGCCGTTTGCGCGATAATGACCATCTGCGCATGGTATTTGTGAGCCCCCTTTTTTCCGGCGACAACAAAAAAACCGCACTTGACAGGATCGTTTCAGGAGTTTTTTGCGGTGAGTTCATCAGCTTTTTACATATTATCGCTGATAAAAAGAGGGAAAAGTATATATTCAAAATATATGAGCATTTTAAAAAGATTACTGATGTTTACGAGAACAAGATAAGGGTTGAGATAAAGACAGTTTTTCCCCTGGACGGCGATCTCGAGAAAAAGCTCAAAAAAAAACTTGAAGCAAAAACAGGCAAAAAAGTGATCGTGGAGAATGTGATCGACAAAAGGATAATCGGCGGTGCGGTGCTGAAAATGAACGACTATATACTCGACCGAAGTGTTTTAAGCGGTTTGACGGCCCTTGAAAAGGAACTGGTATCCTAAATGCAAAGAGCTGACGAGATAACAAGCATACTTAAAAAGGAAATAGAAGGCTTTACGCAATCCTCGGATTTTTACGAGTCCGGCGTAGTAGCGTCAACCGGGGACGGAGTGGCGATGGTCTATGGCCTGTCAAATGTGATGTCTTCCGAACTGGTGAGCTTTTCGTCAGGCGCGATGGGGATCACTTTTTCTTTGTTGTCCGACGGAGTAGGATGCATAATACTCGGAGATAGCGACAGCGTCAGGGAAGGCGACATCGTAAAGCGGACCGGTAATGTTGCCAGAGTTCCGGTAGGGGACGCTCTCATCGGCAGAATAGTCGATCCTTTGGGAAATCCTCTGGATGAAAAAGGGCCCATTAAATCGAATTCTTTCATGCCGATAGAGGCACCTGTCGCTTCAGTAGTTGAAAGGATGCCGGTAAAACAGCCTCTTCAAACAGGGATAAAAGCTATCGATTCAATGATCCCTATAGGCAGAGGACAGAGAGAGCTTGTGATAGGGGACCGCGGGACCGGCAAGACCGCGATCGCGATAGATGCGATCATAAACCAGAAGGATTCGGGGGTTTTTTGCATATATGTGGCAATAGGGCAAAAAGCTTCAACGGTCGCCGGAATAATCGATATATTAAAGAACAAAGGCGCTATGGAATACACAACCGTAGTATTTTCCGGGGCCGATGATTCTTCTTCCCTCCAATATATCGCTCCTTACGCGGGATGCGCTATGGCAGAAGAATATCTTTATTCCGGAAGGAACGCGCTCATCGTATATGATGATCTTTCAAAGCACGCGGTCGCCTACAGGCAGCTTTCTCTTTTGCTCCGTAGACCTCCGGGCAGAGAAGCCTACCCAGGCGATGTCTTTTATCTGCATTCAAGGCTTTTGGAGAGGGCTTGCAAGCTTTCGGATGAAAAAGGAGGGGGGTCGCTTACGGCACTCCCGATAGTTGAAACTCAGGACGGGGATATTTCGTCTTATATACCTACAAATATAATATCCATAACCGACGGCCAGATATTCCTTGAGAAAGACCTTTTTAATTCCGGCATAAAACCCGCGATAAATACCGGGCTTTCCGTGTCAAGGGTCGGCGGCTCCGCGCAGATAAAAGCAATGAGAACTGTTACCGGCAGACTGCGTTTGGATTTAGCCCAATATCGCGAACTTCTGGCCTTCTCGCAATTTGCATCCGATATAGATAAATCCACAAAGGATCAGCTTCTTCGCGGGGACAAACTGGTGGAGATGTTGAAACAGAACCAGCATGAGCCTTTGAATGTGGTAGATCAGATCATAATAATATTCGCAGGAACAAAAGGCCTTCTTGATAATGTGGAAAAGAACAATCTGAAAAAGTTTGAAAAAGGGCTTTTGAGCTATGTTCACAACAACTACACTGTGCTGACAAAAGAGATCGCAACTACGCAGTCTTTAAGTGAAGACTCAAAAAAACAGCTTTCCATAGCCATTCGCGCTTATAAAGAAATGTTCGGCCTGCCTGCCGGCAGGCAGGGGTAAAGGAGCCGTAATAAAAGTGCAAAACCAAAAGGACGTAAAAACAAAGATAAAAACGGTAAACAGCATCCAAAAGGTTACCAAGGCCATGGAGTCCATAGCAAATATCAGGCTGCAAAAAGTAATAAAAGTGCTTTATGCCATGAGGCCTTATGCCGAAGATCTTTCCAGGTTTATTTTTGAGATATTCAGATCGTCCGGAGAAGGCCGGATGAAAAAGATCGTACCTTATTTCAGAAAAGAAAGAACAACAAAAGTTCTTTTTGTGGTTTTGTCCGCTGACAGGGGACTTTGCGGGATGTACAACAGCAGGCTCCTTTCGGTTGTCTCGGACTCCGCGAGATTTGAAATTCTCAAAGGCCGAAAGCTCAAGCTTATAACTGTCGGCAAAAAAGCCGCCGATTATTTTTCCAGGAAAAATTATGAGATGGTGCATGCTTATCCGTCCGTGCCGGCGGAGAACATACCGGAGTTTGCGAAAAAACTTGTCACACGGTGCGCGCAACTCTTTGAAGAACAGGTTGTCGACGAGATATATGTTTTTTATACCCATTTTATTTCTATAGGGAAACAGGATGTCTACGGATTGAAACTTTTGCCGGTGGAGATCGAGAGCTCGGAAGAGCATAATATTCCCATAAAAGACAGCGCTTTGTTTGAAGAAGACGACAAGCTCAAATTCAGATTGCCGGAATTTATCTGCGAGCCTTCACAAGATCTCCTGTTGCCGGGACTATTCCTGCATTATCTGGAGATATCTTTGAGGCAGGCTGTCTTAGAGACGATAGTCAGCGAACACGCGTCCCGGATGGTCGCGATGCAACAGTCCTCATCGAGCGCTGATGACATGCTAAGAAGTCTTACTATGGAGTACAACAAGATCAGGCAATCGCTTATCACAAAAGAGCTTACCGAAATAATAAACAGTGCGGAGGCTTTGAACTGATGGGAATTGGCAAGGTAAAACAGATAATCGGCCCGGTCATTGACGTCGAGTTCAGTATGGACGAACTTCCGGCTTTATATAACGCATTGACCATAAAGAAGCAGGACAAGGAAATATTCTTGGAGGTAGAACAGTATGTGGGGGACGGGGTTGTCCGTTGCATTTCCATGTCTTCGACCGACGGCCTATCAAGAGGCCAGGAGGTCTTGGACAGCGGGGCTCCTATAAGCGTCCCCGTGGGGGACGAGACTCTCGGCAGGCTATTCAATGTTTTAGGCCAGCCCATAGATAATCTGGGAGAAATAAAAACTCAGCAAAAATACAGCATACACCGCAGCGCGCCTCCTCTTAGCAATGTCAAACCTTCTACGCAAATATATGAAACAGGCATCAAAGTGATAGATCTTTTGGTCCCTTATCCAAAAGGCGGGAAAATAGGCCTTTTCGGGGGCGCCGGCGTCGGTAAGACTGTTTTGATAATGGAACTGATAAGAAATATCGCCACCGAACACGGAGGTGTCTCTGTTTTTGCGGGGGTGGGAGAGCGCACCCGTGAAGGCAACGATCTCTGGCTCGATATGAAAGCTTCAGGCGTAATAAAGAAGACTTCTTTGGTGTTTGGCCAGATGAACGAGGCTCCCGGAGCAAGGTTCCGTGTAGCTCTTACAGGACTTGCGCAGGCCGAATATTTTAGGGATGAAAAAAAACAGGACGTTCTGTTGTTCATAGACAATATATTCAGGTTCGTGCAGGCCGGAGCGGAAGTCTCGACATTGCTCGGAAGAATGCCTTCCGCCGTAGGATACCAGCCGACACTCTCAACTGAAATGGGACAGCTTCAGGAAAGGATCGTTTCGACTAATGACGGATCTATTACATCCATACAGGCAATATATGTTCCGGCGGATGATCTTACAGATCCGGCTCCCGCTACGACCTTTTCTCATTTAGATGCGACTACCGTGCTTTCCAGGGCACTTATGGAACTCGGGATCTATCCGGCGGTCGACCCGCTGGACTCCTCATCAAGGATAATGGACCCGAAAGTAGTCGGCGAAGAGCATTTTAATACTGCCAAAGAAGTGATAAGGGTCTTGCAGCGTTACAGGGAACTTCAGGACATAATAGCTATACTCGGCATGGAAGAGCTTTCAAACGAAGACAAAATAACGGTCTCAAGAGCAAGAAAGATACAGAGATTTTTGTCCCAGCCGTTCTTTGTCGCGGAAGAATATACCGGCCAGGGAGGGAAATACGTGCCGCTCTCCGAAACGATACGGGGATTTAAGGAGATCGCGGAAGGATTTCACGACAATATTCCCGAAAACGCGTTCTATATGAAAGGGACAATAGACGAGGTAACGACATATGCAGATGAACTTAAAAATATTAAGTCCTGATAAGATAATCGTTGACAAGCCGGCGGATTTTGTAAGTCTGATGATGGAGAGCGGTTCCGTCGGGATATTGCACGGACATGTTCCCTTGGCGGGAAAGCTTGTGCGGTCATATGTGAAGTTCGATCATGAGGGCAAAGAAGAAAAGGTCCCTGTGGACGGGGGATATGCCTGGATTATGCCTGACAGCGTGACTGTTTTTACGGCGGGCCGGCAATGAGAAAGCTTCTTATAAACGGCGGAAACGCTTTGTCAGGCACCGTTTCCGTGAGCGGGGCAAAAAACTCCGCCCTGCCCATTCTTGCGGCGACGATCCTGCTTGAAGGCAAAGCTTCACTGACGAATATCCCTCTTTTAAATGATGTGATAACCATGATGCGCGTGCTCAGGACTCTGGGACTGCGGGTGGAATACTGCGAGCCAAATACCATGAATGTCTGGATCAACGGAAAAATAAAACATGTAGCGCCTTATGAACTGGTCACAAAGATGAGAGCTTCTTTTTTTATAATAGGCCCCATGGTCGCGCGCCTTGGGCTTGCCAGAGTGCCGCTTCCGGGAGGCTGTGCCATAGGATCGCGGCCGGTGAACTATTATTTAAAAGGACTGGAAGCAATGGGCGCCAAGATCGAGATGGAGCACGGATTTGTAAAAGCCCAGGCCGATAAATTAGAAGGCGTGCCGATATATCTTGATTTCCCGTCAGTGGGAGCTACCGAAAGCCTGATGATGGCGGCTACTTTGGCGGAAGGGGATACTTCAATAGAAAATGCCGCACAGGAGCCGGAAATAATAGATCTTGCGAATTTTTTGAACAGATGCGGCGCCAAGATCTCCGGTGCCGGGACACAGGCCATCTCCATTACCGGAGTAAAAAGCTTAAAAGCCGTTGACTACAAAATAATCCCGGACAGAATAGAAGCGGGCACGCTTATGATCGCCTCCGCCATCACGGGAGGGGACGTTACTCTAAAGAACGTAATTCCAGAACACCTTGCGTCTCTTTCGGTGAAACTTCAGGAAACCGGGATAAATATCGTTTTTAGCGGGACCAGTGCCCGGGTGACCGTGCCGGACAAATTGAAGGCCGTAAATATTAAGACCATGCCTTATCCGGGATTTCCGACCGATATGCAGCCGCAGCTGACATCACTCCTTTCTCTTGCCAAGGGGACAAGCGTCATAACCGAGTCCATATTTGAGAACCGCTTTATGCACGTCCAGGAGCTCAAAAGGATGGGAGCCGACATACAAATAGAAGGGCACAGTATTATTATCGAAGGAGTGCCAAATCTTTCCGGAGCTCCCGTCAGGACTTCGGACCTGAGGGCAGGCGCCGCTCTTGCCGTGGCCGCTCTGGCGGCCGAAGGAGAGACGCTTATCGACGATACGGACAGGTTCCTTGACAGGGGATATGAAAAGATCGTCTCAAAACTTTCCGGTTTGGGGGCAGATGTTAAAGAAGTTAAATAGCATAGCAAAAAAAGTGCTTAAAAAAGAAAAAGCGCGCGGGGATATTTGCATAACCGTTGCGGATGATATTATGGTAAAGGCATTGAACAGGGTCTATAGGCATATAGACAAAGCCACCGATGTACTTTCTTTTGAGATGGGAGAGGACGGACTGCTCGGTGATATCATAATCTCAAAGGAGTCAGCCTTGAGGAATGCCGAAAGGTTTGGTGTTAGTCTTGACGAAGAGATGAGGCGTCTTGTCATTCACGGGGCCCTGCATCTGTTGGGGTACGATCACAAAAAGAAATCGGATAGAATAAAGATGTCTGCCAAAGAGGAGAAGTATGCACAGGAAATTCATTGAAAGTGTCGGCAATGCAGTAAGGGGACTGCGATTTTCATACAGAACGCAAAGGAACCTGTCTATACACACTTTTGCGGCGGTAGCAGCGATATCATTAGGGATCATTTTGGGAATATCAACCGTTGAAATGGCGATCGTTTTTCTGGTCATAGCTTCCGTGGTGGTGCTCGAATTGCTGAATACCGCCATAGAAGAGATCGTGAACATGCTTTCTTTGAGCCGTAAGATGAGAGCTATGGTGGCAAAAGATGTTGCCGCAGCCGCCGTACTTACGGCTTCGCTTGCGGCCGTTGCGGTGGGGTGCTTGATTTTTGGTCCAAAAATCATTAATCTGATTATGGGGCGCTAATTATGTTCACTATATTTTCTCTGTTTATTTTGGTATGTTTTTCGGCGTTTTTCTCTTTTTCAGAAACCGCTCTCACTGCCGTAAACCGTGTAAAGGTAAGGAAAATGTTCGAAGACAAACTTCTCGGTTCCAAAGCGCTTTACACCTTAAGGGAGAACCCGAGCAAGATGCTTGCCACCCTTCTTGTCGGCAATAATATAGTAAATCTTGCCGCCGCTTCCATTGCGACCGTCATATTCATAGATTTCTTTGCGAAAAGATCAATACTCAATGAAGGCGTGACTGTGGCGGTTTCTACCCTTGTTATGACGCTGGTCATACTGGTGTTCGGCGAAATAATACCCAAGACCGCAGCCATAAAGCATGCGGACAGGCTATCGTTGATCGTGGCTCCCATTGTACTTGCGCTTTCGGCGATCATAACTCCTGTTCTTATTTTTCTGGATTGGATATGCAGGCCTGCGCTCAAACTCCTTGGGGCGGATGTGAAGAGCAACATACCGTTTGTGACCGAAGATGAATTAAAGATGATCCTTAGCGTAGGGGAAGAAGAGGGGGTAATAGAAACCTCGGAAAACAGGATGATACACAGTATCTTTGAGTTCAGCGATACCGTTGCAAAAGAGGTGATGGTGCCAAGGCCGGACATGTTCTGTATGGATGCTGGGACTAATGTGAATGAGGCTCTTGAAAACATCTTTGAGGACGGGCATTCAAGGATACCCGTTTATGACGGGAGCCCTGAAAATATAGTCGGGATCGTCATGACAAAAGATCTCATAAAGATCTGCGGCGGAGAGAGCGCTTCTGTGCTAAAAGATATAATGAGGGCTCCCCTGTTCGTTCCGGAAACAAAAAAGCTGGACGAGCTTATGAGGCTCATGCAAACTTCCAGGAGCCATATAGCGATAGTCGTCGATGAGTACGGAGTGGTCGCGGGGCTCGTAACGCTTGAAGACCTTTTGGAAGAGATAGTCGGGGAGATCGAAGATGAGTTTGATAAAGAAGATAAAGGCGTGGAAACGCTTCCCGACGGGTCCATACTGGTGGATGCCAGTCTTTCCGTCAGCGATGTAAATGAAAAAGTCGGGACAAGGATCCCGGAAGGCGATTACGATACTATAGGCGGGTTTGTACTTTCTTTGATAGGGCGGTTGCCTTTTGTGGGCGACGGCACGAAATATGAAGATATCACCATAACGGTAGAAAAGATAGCCAAAAGAAGGATCACCCGCGTCAGGATAAGCAGATAGTTTGTGTAGTATAATAATAATAGGTTGATGCTTTGGAAAGGCGAGGAGTTGACTGAAGATAAAAAACCGAAATATATCTTTGTGACAGGCGGGGTCGTTTCCTCACTTGGCAAAGGTATCGCCGCCGCCAGTATCGGCCGCATCCTCAAATCCCGCGGACTTTCCGTTACTATCCAAAAACTTGATCCTTATATAAACGTTGATCCCGGAACCATGAATCCCTATCAGCACGGAGAAGTATTCGTGACGGACGACGGTGCCGAGACAGATCTTGATCTGGGACACTACGAAAGGTTCATCGATGTCAGCCTGGGCAAGATCAATAATGTGACAACAGGCATGGTCTATTGGACAGTACTTCAAAAAGAACGCCGCGGGGATTTTCTGGGAGGCACGGTTCAGGTAGTTCCGCATATAACCAATGAGATCAAGGACAGGATAAGGCGCATCACCAAAGACAAGCATTTTGATGTTGTGATCTGCGAGATAGGCGGCACGGTAGGCGATATAGAAAGCCTTCCTTTTCTGGAAGCCGCCCGCCAGTTCAGCAAAGAGGCCGGACGCGACAATGTGGTGCACATTCATCTGACTCTTGTGCCGTACCTGCAGTCAACCGGAGAATTTAAGACCAAACCCACTCAGCACAGCGTAAAGGAACTGCGCGGGATAGGGATACATCCCGAGATAATAATCTGCCGCTCCATAAAACCGCTTGAATATGAGCTCAAGGAAAAGATCGCTCTTTTCTGCGATACGGACAAAGATGCCGTCATTGGCCTTCCAGATGTTGAGTCCATCTACGAAGTGCCTCTGGTGCTAAAAAAAGAAAAACTTGACGAGATACTGATAAAATACTTGAATTTAAAGTGCAAGGAAGAAGACTTGAATGAGTGGAAAGCGATAATAGAATCCTTGAAGAACCCGGAAAAAACCGTCAAGATCGCGCTTGTGGGAAAATATGTGGAGCTTAGCGATGCCTATAAAAGCGTTGTTGAAGCCTTAAAGCACGGCGGCATAGCAAACAAGGTCAAAGTTGAAATTGTTTGGGTAAATTCCGAAAAGATCGAAAAAGAAAATGACCTTTCCCCATATCTGGGCGCCGTTCACGGTATCATCGTTCCCGGCGGGTTCGGTTCAAGGGGTGTAGAAGGCAAGCTTGAGGCGATAAGATATGCAAGGGAAAACAGGATACCGTTCCTTGGGCTATGTCTGGGTATGCAGTGCGCGGTGATAGAATTTGCCAGAAATGTCTGCGGTATGGAAGGCGCGCACAGTTCGGAGTTCGATCCGGATACAAAATACCCGGTCATAGACTATATTCCCGACCAGAAAGATATCACCGACAAGGGCGGAACGATGCGGTTGGGCGCCTATCCCTGCAAAATAAAAAAAGGCACAAAGCTCCACGAAGCCTATGAAGAAAACGTTGCCCAGGAGCGTCACCGCCACAGGTATGAATTAAACAACGGTTTCCGGAAGACCATGGAAGACAAAGGGCTAGTCTGCAGCGGCGTGTATGAAAAAGCGGACCTTGTGGAAGTCGTGGAAATAAAGGACCATCCGTGGTTTTTGGCGGTACAGTACCATCCCGAGTTTAAATCCCGCCCCAACAGGCCTCATCCTCTATTCAGGGATTTTATCAAGATGTCCGCTATCAGGGCAGGGGAACAGGAAAAACTGTTCTAATATTTCTGCTGTTTTGTTGAAATCCTCACACAAAAAATACGATATATATTTAGGTATGATAAACGTATCAATATCAGTAATAAATAAAGGGATCGATAGTCTTAATCTGCATCACGTTAATAAAGGAACAGTTGGCTGGGTTATGTCAACAGTACGAAACCTTCACGGACCGCTTTCTTCCGTCCTTTATAACTGGGTCAGATCGACCGGCGGTACTTGTTCTATTTCAGTCGATGACAAGAAGTCGCCCGGACTGGTTTTGAATGTTGATGGCAAACCCCTGGGGGCTTTAAGAGATCCTCTTTGCATTGCTACATCGATGAAGAAGAAGCATGTTGAACAGGTAACACTTGGAAAAGACGATGGCGTTGTAGAATACACTAATCCATTTTATCCTATTGAGATGGCTCTTACTTCGGTCTTGACTAAAAGGTTTGACAGGGTCCAGACAGATAATGGCTACGTATATAGGCTAGAGGGAGCTTCCGTCGACAGGGCAAAAAGAGGGCTGCCTGCACTTGGTGGGATCGACTTTGTATTTACTCCAATGACAGTCATAAGAGACCTAGAGGAGGAAATGCCTTATTTATTTACTGCTGATGATATATTTGAAGCGGCCAGCCCTTTGTTATCCAGTGATCTCAAAGGCGTGCTAACGCATCTATTCCGCAAAGCACATAGATCTTTAAATCCGCTGACTATAGCTGCCAATCCGGATTTCCCTTTTCAGGTATGGGGCGCTATATCAAAGATGGGACTCCCGAACGGGCAGGCAGAACTCCTAACTGATATCTGTACTTCAGCGCAGGCATTGTGTGATAAGGATGTTGCTCTTGCTGTCAAATGCTGGAATTTTGCATATGGAATTGCAACAACTCCAGGATCAAGCCAAGGAAATAGAATATATGTAAGATCAAGAATGGTGCGAGCAATTAACTCATCTTCTTCTCATTCAGCATTGCAGGTATTTAAAGTAATGTCAGATTCGGACCATGTCTGGCAGGTAGACTCTTTGGACAGGCTGGCGCATTTGTCGAACATAGTTACTTCGGCTGATGTGATAATCGAAGCCGCTCGGGCGCTTTTTGATAAAGGAGAAAATGTCTTTCCGATCGTGATGACAGCCGCAAGAAGGATGATGGGTCCCGAACGTGCGATACAACTATATCAATTTATCGCGGACAATTGCCAAATCAAATTAATGAGAAGAGACAGTATAAATGAAATGGTCACAGCCCCAGATAGTTTGATAGATGAGCTTCCAGTCGACACAAAAAATGTTCGCAGGGCTCTTACATTGTGGAGTGATATTTTTGGATATATGCGCGATAAAGATGGCGGCGGTTTTGTTTGTGCGCACATTACAAAGAAGCTGCTTTATGCAGAAGCTAGGACAATTGCCGTGCAAATACTGGAAGAAAATACACAGCAGTTGTTTGATGCTGATTTTAGAACTCTGTGTCTTGCAAAAATATATAATTCAAGAAGAGAATTTGAGAAAACAACAGCTCTTTTAGAAGGGTTTTCAGTGATGGATCAGCCTCTTATTCTTCTTGCCGGCGCGGAAGCCCTGCGCGGTCAAAGAATGTATGAACAAGCAAATATGATCGCGACAGCAGTGATTGAGGCTGAGAACATGCCTCCCATGCTGATAGTAGAAGCTCTTTGCTGCAGGGGATTTTGTAGCCTGCATCTGACACGGCCGGATAGGTCGAATTTTCAAAGTGCACTTGAGGATTTTGATCATGCAATAATAACCGCAAGAAGAGAGTTAACCCTTGCTCCAAAAAGAGCTTACAAAGGACGGGCGATCGCTCTTGAGGCTATTCATCCGGAAAAGCCATTACCGCAAGAAATTCCAGATGTAGATGATGATTCGGACCAGTAAAATATGATAAAAAGCATAGCACTTGACAAAAGAGCCATTAACCAAGCCATTAGCAGCTGTCACCTTAGGCCCTGTGCGGACAGGGATGTCGTTGGTGTCCGAAGATCCATCAATCGGCTTTGGGGACCATTTACATCTAAGGTGCATGAGGAGCTGCTCGCAGGAAGAAAATGTTCGCTTTCCGTAACAAAAGAACAAAGCGCGGCTCTATTTCTAGGAGTCGACGATCAAATGATAGGCCCGATCCATGATCCCTTGGGAATCGCCGCTTCTATGGCCAAAAGAAATTTGGAACAAATATCTTTTGCGCCTTATGTCTTGCCCAGCAAGATCGAGAAGATCATGTTGGTTATTTTAACAAGAGGCTTTCAGGAGATAGAAGTCGGAAAAAGAAGGGTTTATTGCCTTGACGATCTGTTCGTTGATGAGGTTTGCAGGGGATTACCTGTGACCCTTGGAGTTACTTATAAGTTTGTGAGCAGAGCCATAATCGCGGCGGACAAAGATGGGCCGTTTGACAAAACACTGAAAGCTTTTAGAGATCAAGTTAGAATAAACACGTCAGCCGATTCAATAATAAAAGCGGCAGGACAAATTGTTGCGGCATGCCCAGATGACGTACGCAATATTCTTTCTGCAAAGGCGGGGGATTTTGCGGAAGCAAAATACTCTGTCACTCAAAGGGACATAGCTTCAGCGGTAAAAATATGGGAATATATTTTATCGATCAGTCCGTCTTGTAAACGAAAATATAATTTGGTCAGGACAATGGTACGCATGGCCAGGCGAATATATCCTGTTGACGGGACAAGGGACGGTAAAAACCTGGATGACGCTCTTAAAATATGGGACTGTGCGCACAAAATTGCATCTTCTGATGATGACCTTCGAGGAGAGGTTGAGAATATCTATAGAGATATGGCGTCCCTGGCTAGAAAACTCACTTCATTAACGCCGGGTAAAAACCGGAAAGATCCGGATGCGGCGTTAAAAATATGGAAAATGGCATGCTTTTGGAGTGATGAGGCAGCAAATTTAGTGGGAACAGCCGCTCAATTCATAAATACTTCGGAATAATTTTCTTTTGTGAATTTCTGTTTCTTTTTTAGCTCCCTCATTATATAATAGCTTTGGAGGAGTGGCCCCCGCCGTCGCTCCGCTTTGGCGGGGCAGGCGAGTGGTTGCCCATGGAGGGATGGCCGAGTGGTTGATGGCGGCGGTCTCGAAAACCGTTCTCCGGTGTTTGCCGGAGCGCAGGTTCGAATCCTGCTCCCTCCGTTTTTGCTGAAAGGAATCTGTTATGAAAAAGACATTGAGAATCTTTGTGATCGTTTTTGCGGTATCCGCTATTTTGTACGGTCTTTATTCTTATTATAATTCCGACCCGCCAAAGCAGCTCAAGGCGACCTTTGTCTGCGAGCAGGGCAAAAAGATCGACGTGGTCTTTTACTTTGCGGAAAAACCCATGGCGGATGTCACTCTCAGCGACGGCCGGAACTATTTGCTTTCACAGGGTATGTCCGCTTCGGGCGCGCGTTATGTGAATCCCGATGAAACCTTTGTCCTGTGGATAAAAGGCGACACCGCTTTTATCGAGGAGAACGGAAAAGTAACTTATCGTGGAGTGGTAAGATAAAGGAGGTCTTTATGGCAAAACCCATTACTTATGCTGTTCCTGTTTGCGTGGCGCTTACCTTGTTGCTGCTTGTCGGCATGGTTATAGGATTGCTTAAATCAAACGCTTTGATAATAGTATTGTTTTTACTGCCTTCAGTCGTTTATGAAGCGTACAGGACCGAAGGGAAATCTACGATATGGGCATCGTGGGCAATGCTAGCCGTTATATTGATCGAGATCGTCCTGGTGTTCTTCAAAATTAATTTCAATCTTGCGGCTTTTCTGGGATCCGAAGGACAATATGTTGCGGGATATTTTGTACCGTTTGGGGACATTAGGGTCTTATTTCCGACCATCATGGGAGTACTTTCGATAATACTGTTCGTAAGAACTGCCGGAATATACACTCGGTGGCTTTCCGTTCTTATAATCATAGGGTCTCTAGCTGTCATATATACGCTTGATTCGGCTATCTTTAGAGAGATATTAAAAATCGGAATAAAACAAGGTCTTAACAATATCCATTTCTAAAGCTGCTTTTGAAAATAGTCACAAATCCTATATGCTGATCTTCTTGTAAAACATTTTGTTATCCAAAAAATGCGACAAACGTGAAATTTTCTGGAAAAATTTACGATAAATAAACAGAGGGGTCAAAACGGACAGATTAAGAAAGGTGTAAATAATGAGCGTTTCATCGATTGGAATCCTTAGAGGAAATAGAATGATGCCGACTAATGGCACCAGGGTTATAAGCGACGTTAGTCAAGCCTACAGGATCGCTTCAGCTCCGGGATTTAAAGGGATTCATTGTAAGAATGAAGCGAGCGTTATTTATTTGACGGCTGGAGTTGCCCTTGAACATTTCAGAAATCCGGAAAGAATCGGGAATCTTGGGGCTGCAACAGGAGCGACACACGAACCTATTAGGGCTTGCCTTGGTAACCCAAAGTTAATGATGGAGTATTTTGGCGGGGCTCTTCCGGTTGATAGGATCCCGGTTGTCTGTCCTTTAGATAATTACTCGATTTCCAAGGAAGAATATGAACGTCTTGAAAGAGAAGTTGGGCCTGAAATCGCCTGCCTACTGCGAAGAGTATTGCCGTGGGAATATACCGGAGAGCATCATGTTTGGATGCAAGGCGCAGGCTTTAAACCGGAACAGTTGATTGCTCCGCCGATAAGGTTTACAACCTCTGCCTTTGAAGCGGCAAGGACTTTTGATTCCGATATTAAGGGAAAAGTAGGAGAGACCGAACTTCAGTTTTGGGGGTCCGGGATGCATGGGCACGGTGGATTTGATGAAAGATGGTGCGCTGCTCATCCTTCGCAAATGCTGACGCATTTAGCACTCCTGCATGCCAGTACTTTATACAATAATGCAGCTCCGTTTGCCATTCCAGGAGAACCGAGAATGCCTACGATCTTTAGGAATATTATGGGTGCATATCAGCTCTCTCACGAGCATGAGCTGGTGCAGATGTGCGACAGAATGCGAAGAACTTATAACGGGAAAATGCCGCGTGAGCTCGATTTTGTCAGCCAATCTCTTTTTGAAGATTTTCTCAAGAATTTCGATAGATATTGGCAGAGGGCGCAGACCATTATTGGAAGAATGCCGCAATTTGGCATCACGAGGGGGATTGGAGACAATTATTCAAAATTTCATGTCATTAACATAACAAATTTCCATAAAAGATGGGCCTTGAAGCATGGACTCGAAGACCGGAAAGTGAACGCTGACTGGCCAATAACCGGCCTTCGGGAGAAGAGATCAGCTGTCTTCATATTCGATGATAATGCCGCCGGGCGGCTTGAACATCCGGAATGGAATTATGTTTTTGAACCGGATACTGCGACAGACAGAGCAATCGGAGACCATTTTACTTTCGAGGCTGCCGATAAAAGTTTTTGGGAGAGCTGCAAACCCAAGGTTGTCTGGTAGCGTATAATTAAATGTATGCGCTCCTTAAAACAAGGGCTGTCTTTTTCTGTTTTTATTCTGGTCTTGACAGGATGTACTGCTTTCGCCGGCTCTGTCTGCCAAAAATACCCGGCTTCACAAGTCAAAGGTGAAGGACCGATACCTTATAATTGCAGGGTCATAGATAGTCATGTCTATGCCGGCGGCCATCCGCTGAACCCTGCCAGTAATTTTGGCAATTCTGACAGCCAAGTCTTAAGCATTCTCTCTTTTCTAGGATCAAAAGGCATAAAGACCGTTATAGACCTGGAGAATACAAAGAGGATACAATCCCGGTACAGTCAATTACTGTTTTCTGCCGGGATAAAAAGAATACATATTCCTTTAAATGAATCAAAAGTTCCGACAGCTCTTGAATGGGCACAAATGAAAGAAGTGATGAAAAAGCCCGTTTATATCCACTGCAAGTGGGGCGCCGACAGGACCGGAGCGGTGATCGCCAAATATCTTGTTGAAGAAAAAAGATATTCTCCGGAAGACGCTTATAAAGCGGTTATAAGCGGAGGTTCTCATGCCGGAGCTATGGGCGGGCTAAAGACCACGGCTGCCTACAAGAACCTGATCAGGTTTTTCTGGCCAAATTATTGCAACTGATGATATAATCTTTTCATGCTCGACCTAATAAAAGATGAGCGAAATGGCATCCAATACTTCAAGTGGACCGTAAAAGATCCTGCTCAAGTTTTTCTTCTGATACACGGGATGGGGGCTCACAGCGAACGGTGGAGATTCTTTGCGGAATATCTTCTCAAAAAAAACAGTTCTTCCTATTCCCTGGAACTCCGCGGTTTTGGTCAGACCGCAGATTACAAAGGGCATATAGACTCGCTAGATACCTATTATCATGATATTGCACGGATTATAGAAATAATAAAATCCGAAAATCCCGGAAAAAAGATTATTCTCGCGGGGGAAAGCATGGGAGGGCTTATTGGGTTTGAGTTCCTTCTTAAATATCCTTTAGATGCCGATGCCCTTGTCTGCTTTTCGCCGGCTTTCGCAAACAATATGAAACTGAACTTTTCCGGTGTGATCCTGCCGCTTTTTTATAACATAAAAAAACAGAACCTGATGCCTTTTACTTCATCTATGTGCACAAGGGACACGGACTACCAAAAAGTAATGGATGCCGATCCCCGCGAGCACAGGTTCGCGACATCGGCTCTTCTTTTGCAGATACTTTTTGCGCAGATACGGTCAACGTTTTTTGCCAATAAAATGGAGAAACCGGTTCTTTTCCTGCTGGCAGGGGATGACAAAGACCTGCTTGTAGATCCAAAGGCAGCCAAAAAAGTATTCAGAAGGATGATAGGGAGCGCCTGCCTGCCGGCAGGCAGGGGTTTAAAACCCGCCCGTACAGGAGATATCCAATTATCAAAGTTGATCCAATACCCTGATATGCTGCACGCGTTATCAATAGAAGTGGGGAGAGAAAAAGTTTTTGAGGATGTCGTGGATTGGATCAACGCCCTCATCCCCTTACCCTTCTCCCAGAGGGAGAAGGGTGACCGGCAACCATGACCCTGATGGTTGTGTTATGAAAGAAATAAAGAGAGATTTTGCAAGAAATCTAAGAAAAGAACAAACTTCCACAGAAAAGACTGTTTGGAAATTGCTAAGGAATCGGAGATATTTAGAACAAAAATTCAGAAGGCAGCATGTTATTGAGGGTTTTGTTGTAGATTTCTTCTGTTGCGAACATAATCTTGCTATTGAGATAGATGGTGGAATTCATAAGAACAGGAAAGGTTATGATGATATCAGGCAGTCTTTGATAGAATCAAAAGGGATAAGATTTATCAGGATAACAAACGAGGAAATCGAAAGAGATCCGCAAATGCTTTATACAAAGATAAAACAAGCGATAGACCGCGATTATGACAGGATTCCCCTCTCCCTATGGGAGAGGGGCTAGGGGTGAGGGCATGAGATACATCTTATCCATCGACCAGGGCACGACCGGAAGCCGTGCGATAGTCTATGACAAAAACGGCAGTAAGATCGCAAGTTCATATCACGAATTTCCACAATATTTTCCAAAACCCGGATGGGTCGAGCATGACCCCGAAGAGATTTGGGACAGCGTAAACAGATCAATTCAAGACGTGTTGAAGAATGTAGGGCCGCATCGTATTGCGGCTATTGGAATTACCAATCAACGCGAAACAACTGTTGTTTGGGACGGCAAGACCGGAAAACCGGTTCATAACGCGATCGTATGGCAATGCCGGCGCACCGCGGACAGATGCGAGAAAATTAAGAAGAAGAAAGCCATCGTTCGTTATATAAAGAATACAACAGGATTGCCGGTTGACGCGTATTTTTCGGCGACAAAGATAGAATGGATTATCAATAATATTTGTAGAGGCGGATTGCAATCCGCCTCTACATTGTTATTTGGAACAACCGATTCATGGGTTTTGTGGAAATTAACGGGCGGGAAAATTCATGCCACCGATTATACAAATGCTTCGCGGACGATGCTGTTCAATATCAGAAAAAAGAAATGGGATCGAAAACTGCTAAGATTTTTCAGGATCCCGGCATCTATTCTTCCAAAAGTAAAAAGATCCAGCGGGCATTTTGGTAAGACTAATAAAATAGGCAGATTGCCGGAGGGTATTCCTATAACCGGCATAGCAGGGGACCAACAGGCAGCGCTGTTTGGGCAAACATGTTTTAAACCCGGGGAAGTCAAAAATACTTATGGTACAGGCTGTTTCATGCTTCTTAATACCGGAAAAAAATTCAGGATCTCGAGAGCCGGTCTTATAACGACCCTTGCCTGTGATGAAAAGGGCGCTCCGTGTTATGCACTTGAAGGTTCGGTTTTTATAGCGGGTGCGGCTATCCAGTGGCTGCGCGACGGGTTGAAGATCATCGCAAAATCTTGCGAAACGGAAAAAATGGCATTTTCTCTGAAAGACAATGAAGGTGTCTATCTTGTCCCGGCGTTTGTCGGGCTTGGTGCTCCTTACTGGGACCAGAATGTCCGCGGTATCATTTGCGGGCTTACAAGAGGCACCCAACGGGAGCATTTGACCCGTGCTGCGCTTGAGGCGATGTGTTATCAGACAAAAGATGTTCTGCTTGCCATGGAAAAAGATTCCGGACTAAAGATAAAAGACCTGAAGATAGACGGGGGAGCTGTCGCGAATAATTTTCTCTGCCAGTTCCAGGCGGATATCCTGGGGGCAAAGGTGATTAGGCCTAGGATCATTGAAACGACATCTCTTGGAGCGGCGTATTTAGCGGGGCTGGCGGTGGGTTTTTGGATGAATGCAAAGGAATTAAAAAGATGTTGGGTTGCGGAGAGGATATTTAAACAAAAAATGAACAAGTCAAAAGCTCGAAGGTGCTGCGAAGGGTGGAAAAAGGCGATCAAACAGGCGATAGCTTAGAAACTTTCAAAACCGGCTAATTTCAGATCATTCTAATTGCAGAAATATCAAATTCTAGCAAAAAAAGCCCTCCGAATATTCAGTGAAATCTTGCATGTTTTCTGTCGATATATATGCAGAAAATAGAAAAGGAGAATCTCAAATGAGTGCAGTTGTGAAGATTAACATTAGACCGATTTTAGAAATGCCCGTCCTCCTCAGACATAACCCAAGCCATGGCGTTAGGAGTGTTGTTGGCAGTACTTTGGAAATATCCAAAAGGACTGAATTGAGGCCTATGTTTGAAATAGCCGGAAAAGATTATATAGGAGAAGAGCCTGTCAAAGGACTTGTAAGAGCTGGGGACTATAAAAAAATGCTTGCAAAGCCGGGGTCAGGGGAAGCAGGGATGCGTGTATATGGGCTTCGGGCTAGCTTGCGCAGCCACGATAATTATTTCTTAAGTACCGTAATGGACGGAGCTAAAATTGAGAAAGTATCTGCTGATAAGGATGGTTATACGGAAATTGATTGTCAAAAGCTAGCTCAATGTCTCGCAAAAGCGAAACGTGATGGGCGCGAAGCCATATATGCTGCAGTGTTTGATATGAATATCCCAAATGATCTTCGACCTTTTATAGGACAATTTGATCTTCCGGGTATTGTACAACTTATAATTGATGTCGTAAAAGCAGACGTGTTTGGCCGTGGTTATTTAGCACGCATATTTGATGTTATTGATGATAAAAATGGAGTATTTAATGCCCTGGATGCTAGGTCTATGATCGCAGTTGCAGGTGATGCATCTGATGCATCTGGAGATACGGGTTTTTACAAAACTGTTGTATTGCCGCGACTGTTTGGAGAAAGTGCCGGAGTGTAAGAAAAAGTAATATGAATGCGGGGAATCAACAGCTATCGCGAAGCTATTTCTCCAAGCCTTTTGGCTGCTTCGATCTTGAATCGCCTTCTTGAGATTGCGAAAAAGAACGGTTCCTCTTCCTGCTTATCTGTTACCCGTTTATCAAGTAAAACAGCAGGAAGTACGTTGTACGACGTTACATCGCTCCAGAACTGCTCTTTAAAAACATCGGAAAGTCCGTCCGCATCGATTAAGAGCTGTTTATCAGGATCGGACGGTCTTTGGAATTTGTGAGCCCTGACTATGTCTGCGATCCTGTCAATACTGTGGGTCGGCAGACCTATACGGTGCAGGATCGGATAAATGATATTTGGGGCGTAAGCAATATGAAGGTGCAATGCCATTTCCATATCCGTCTTAGAATTGCTTTTTTGCAGTTTACCTTCGACAAGGAACCATCCGACATCGTGCAAAATAGCCGCAGGCAGCAGTGTCGATGCAATATTTTGGTTTAACGGGGCTATTGTTCCCATTGCCTTTACAACTCCCATTGTATGGACAACAAAATCTTTTCTTATGCCTCTTGCCAGACACGGCGCTGCTTCCCTCCAGATACCGTTAAGAAAAGCGGCATCCTTTGAGGTCAATAATGTAGTTCTGCCAAAGTCCAATTTCGGGATGTTCATATATCAATCTGCCCTCATAATATATATCGATAAAAAACGTACGTGATTCCATTTGCTTGGCTCCATAATGAAGCGCAAAATTTTATGAAATTTCGATAAAAAAATGACGATAAATATATGTTAGGGGTATCAAGCCCAAAAATAACAAGCGGAGGTAATGAAAATGGGAATTCTGATAAATAGTAGATTAGTGGGATCAGTAGTGCCTTCAGGCGTAGATCGCAGGCTTTTTCGATATATGAAGGAACCAGCACCCGCCATCATGGTTCGACAGAGCGGATGGAGATCAGCTAACATTAGTAATGTACAACGGGCGACATGGTTATCAAATGTGGGGTTGCTCGTCAGTCATGGATTGAAACTTGTAGAAGCTAACTTTTCGACAGAACTAAGGCCGGCAACCTCGATAGCACAAGTACGCAGTACGATGGGCATGAAAGCGGATGCAATATTTCAAGATGTTAATATGGAACAAGTCTTGACGCGTAGAGCAGGATCGGTCCTTCCTGATCGCCCAAGTGAGTTTGTGAGATTATTTGATAAAGAAGTTTATTTAGGAGGGGACGACGGGGGCGTTCGTCTTTATACAGATGCGGCGGTTAGAGGGAAGGGAGTCCCGTTGTTTTTGAAAGTTGGGGACTACGATGCAGGCCAAGGCATCCCTTACGATGATACGTTCCTATTGGGTTATTTTAGACAGCCTTAGATGCATAAAACTTTTATTGAACATAAGGAAATATAATGGCACTTTGCGGATATGTAAGACTGCGCTGGGACCCAAAATTGAAGCGGAGTGAATCCTTTGATTGGAAAGTGGTTCAGCAAAGAAATACATTAGAAGGTAATCCGCGACGAATTAGATCGGCTGATACCAGACCATTGCGCGAACTCGTTGATATGAGAGATTCTTCCCCACTGCGGCTTCCCGACATGGTCGAAGTTCCGGGCATGAAGGGCATAAGCATAATGGTGGAAGGGCTTACAGTTGGCCTGTTCAAGAGAGTGATGAAAGATGTTTTTTATAATGAAGCGAATCACTGCTGGAGGCTTCCACATATTGACAAAATAGTGACAAGAGAAGGATTGTTTGACGCCAGAGGTACGGAGAAATTTGATATGTCAGATTGTGAGGGGGATGTTCTGACGGGAGTATGCTTACTTGATGCGGAATTAGTTGCGAAAAAGCTCAGTGCCTTAACCGGCCAAAACTTCAGGGTACCGACCAGAGAAGAATGTGAAGCAGCCAAAAATCTCTTAGTAGGAAGCGGTTATTGTACATGGACAGAGACCGAACATAGACCTTTCGGATGGCGAAGTCCCAATCAACATTTTTATCTCTTTTTGGCCGATCCAAAATCCATTAACGGAGGTTTTCGTGACGAGTTCCAATTCTTTCTCAGAGATTTTCCGGGTTCGCGTTGTGGCTCGATCAGGCTTGTCATGGATGTAAATCAACCCAAACCGTCTCCGAAAAGGGGACGTTCGGCACATAGAACTTGATCCGTACCAACTTTATTCTCGACTATTTCATGCCTTTACAGTAAAATGTTGTCATGAACGGATTTGACATCATCATTATAGGCGGGGGAGTAACCGGCACTGCTATTGCCCGGGAACTTTCAAGATATCGCATAAAGATAGCCCTTCTCGAAAAAGAAACTGAGCTTGCGTTCGGTGTTTCAAAGTCAAACAGCGGGATAATCCATCCGGGCACGCAAAATCCTTCAAATTCTTTAAAGGGCAAATTGTGTGTTCAGGGCAACAAACTTATAAGAAAGATAGCCAAAGAGCTCGGAGTTGATTTTAAAGAAGTAGGGGAGCTTATCGTAATCTTCGATCCTGCTGATATGCCGCACCTTATAGAGATAAAAGAAGAGGCGCAAAAACTTGGCGTGGAAAATATGGTTATTGTAGGCCAGCGGTGGCTGCGCAATTATGAGCCTAATTTGTCCCATGATGCCGTGGCCGCCCTGTATGCCCCGACCGCCGGAATAATAAGCCCGTACCGATTGGTTTACGATATGGCCGAAAATGCCGCGGCGAACGGGGTCAAAATATTTACGAATACAAGGGTGGTAGGGATTGAATATCGTAGGTGCCGATTGCAATCGGCACGTACGGGAAATGATAATATTTTCAAAATATCCACCCCGTTCGCCGAATATAAATCGCGTTACGTAATCAATTGCGCGGGATTGTTTGCGGATGAGATATCCGCGATGGTAGGGGTAGATGATTTTAAGATAAAGCCTCGCAAAGGCGAAGAATTCCTTCTCGATAAGAAAAAAGAGCATTTGTCCAATCATCTGTTATTTCCTCTCCCGTCGAAAACCTCAAAAGGTATTCTTGTGATAAAGACTTCCGACGGCAATCCGATGATAGGGCCGACAGCGGTTGATGTCGAGGACAAGAATGACCTTTCTACGACCCCGGAAGGGCTGGAAAAAGTCCTTCAAGGGGTAAAAAGAATGATACCGTCTATAGATGAGGGTGATGTTATTGCTTATTTTGCGGGATTACGCCCTGTTGCCGGTGATGATTTTATAATAAGACACGAAAATAAAGTCCCGGGCTTTATAAATGTAGCAGGCATTCAATCTCCGGGACTTACCGCTTCTCCGGCGATCGCCCTTATGGTAGTTGATCTTCTGAAAAAAGCTGGTTTGAGCTTAAGAAAGAAATTATTCTTCAAAAGAAAAAGACAAAAGACCATGCATCTTTTTGCAATGCCTTTTTCAAAGACAAAAAAACTTATAAAACAAGATCCTTCTTACGGCGATGTTGTCTGCCGCTGTGAAATGGTTTCCGCAAAAGAGATAAAAGACGCTATCACGCGCGGCGCCAGAACGCTGGACGGGATAAAATTCCGTACGCGTGCTCAAGCCGGACGCTGCCACGGCGGATTTTGCACAATGCGGATAGCCAAGATCATGGCGCAGGAGTTGGGTATTCCGATAACGCAGGTCACAAAAAGAGGGAAGGGATCAGAAATAATTTTGGGGGAAAGGTAATGATTTTTAGGTGTCGATTGCAATCGGCACCTACACACAACAAACAATGATCAATCGAGATTTAGTCATAATCGGCGGCGGTCCCGCGGGAATTGCGGCGGCACTGTCGGCGCATGAAAACGGCGTGAGGGATATCCTCATTCTCGAGCGGGACCAATATCTGGGTGGGATACTTAATCAATGCATCCACACAGGTTTTGGCCTGGAATATTTTAAGGAAGTGCTTACCGGTCCGGAATACGCCGACAGATTCATTGGTAAGATCAGGAAGATCAAAGAGATAGAAGTTAGTTTAAAGAGTATGGTGGTTGCCCTCACCCCCAACCCCTCTCCCATGGGGAGAGGGGCGGTAATCACCTATCTAAAACCCGGCAAGCTCGAACAGATAAGGGCAAAGGCAATTATTATGGCGACCGGATGCCGCGAGAGGACTCGTGAAATGGCGCATATTCCGGGGACCAGGCCTGCGGGAATATATCCGGCCGGACTAGCTCAAAAAATGATAAACATCGAAGGATTGCTGCCGGGCAAAGAAGTTATTGTTGTCGGCTCCGGCGACATAGGGCTGATAATGGCAAGGCGTTTTACTTTGGAAGGCGCAAAGGTGAAGGCCGTAATTGAAATTCAAAGTGTTTCTCGGGGAATTACACGAAATATGGTCCAGTGTATCGAAGATTTTGACATCCCCGTGTATTTCAGACATAAGATATGTTGCATATACGGTAAAGACAGGGTGGGGAGGGTGGACGTCATAAAAGTTGATGATTCTCTAAATGAACTGCAGGGAACCGGGTTCTCTATAGATTGCGATACCATTCTTATGTCCATAGGACTTATACCGGAAAATGAGTTGATCGAGATGGCAGGAGCAACTATTGACAAAAAGACTAATTCTCCCGTCTCCGACGGTTTAAACAAAACGTCTATTCCTGGAGTCTTTGCATGCGGCAATTGTTTTAAGGTCTATGATATTGTCGATTCGGTGACAAAAGACAGCGTTTTGGCTGGAAAGATGGCGGGGGAATATTTGGGTCATTGCGAGCCCGCCTTTGGCGGATAAACTCCGCGAAGCAATCCCACAGATCAAGGGGATTGCTTCGTCGCTAGCTCCTCGCAATGACAGCAATAATAAGGTGAAATAATGTTTAAATCCCTGAAATATTAAGGAGAATTTGTCGATAGTTGTATAGGAGGGAATAAGATGACAATTGAAAAAATATCGGACAAGTCCGCGTTTGATGGATCAATAAACGAAGCCGCACAGAGAAAAGCACCTGCGGCCGATGTTCAAAACAGGCAGCAAATTGCGCAGGCAACAAGTGACGAGATCACGCCTGAAATGATGCAAAGGGGGATAACCGCGCAGACTTTGCTGTATGAATTTGTTGATAAAGCATATAAAGAAATGTTTAATTCCGGGGATCCGAATGTTGATGCAGTCAAAGCTTTTAAAACTCTTCTGGAAAGACATAGTCTAATGTTCGTGCCGGATAGAAAATATGTCGCTGCTACGATCTACGGTGTGAGCAAAAAAGACGGAAAAGAGACTCTGAACCTTTCGATGCAGGCAGGACTTGAATTGTTTGAACTGCTTCTTTCAAGGTCAAAGGATGATGAATTTTGTAAAAATATCCTGATAGGCATAGTCATTAAGGAAGGCGCTACTGTAAAAGATATTATGGACCATGTGTCCCGTCATGTGGAAATTGTTAAACAAGGGCAGGGGTATGATCCAGCTAAAACAGATGATGAAGCAACGAAAAAACTGGCGGTACAGCTGACTGACACGGAAACGTTAGGGTACAAGGCGATGCTCGATTATTTTGAAAGAAATCAGATCACTCCGGTTGAGATAAAAAAACACGGCGAAAAAGAACAAAGCGATATGCTGGGAGCAATGCTTCGTATGTACTACGGTCTTATGACTCCCTTGGCCGGAAAGACAGGCGATGAAAAGACATTTTTGATCAGGGAATTCGTATTCATCGACCACATTGCATCGATTTATCCGGCTATAACTAAACGTTTGCTGGATATAGGCGTGCGAGAGGGCAAAGCCCAGCGCGACCCTGCTACCGGCAGGTATTCCGGAAGCAAGGAAGCTTTGTCATTTCTTGGCGATCCGAAATATCTGGATAGGGAATAAAAAGGATGCTCAAATCTTTTACCTGTGTCGAATGTCCCAAGGGATGCAAGATAGCCGTAGATTTTGACGGTGACAAGATAAATTCGATCACAGGCTTCCAATGCAAAAAAGGCGAGGCATACGCCAAAGACGAGGTCCTTGATCCCAAACGTATCCTGACTTCCGCAATTTTGACAAAAGAATTAGAACTTAAAATGCTTCCCGTAAGGACAAGCGTGCCTATCCCGAAAGCAAAGCTTATGGGCGCCATGCAAGAGATAAAGAAGATAAGACTGACAAAGCCGGTCGACGTTGGAGATGTTATTCAAAAAGACTTTATTATTTCCGGGGTTGATCTGGTTGCCACAAGAAGAAGCTAACAGCACGCGGACAGCTTACGGCTTTTCCTGAGCTGTTAGCTGTAGGGACGATGAAATCGGCCCGTGCCGTAGGACCAGACCTGTCTGGTCCGTGCCACATTAGCCAAATGCTATAATCCCTTATATGAACAATGTTGAAAAGTCCTATACTGTAAGTCAGCTCAATGCCTCACTCAAAATGTACCTCAAAGACTTTTCCAAAGAAGGCGTTTGGATAAAAGGGGAGATCCTAAGCTACAAAGCCGATCAGAACAGGCGTTATGCTTCGTTCACATTGTGCGAAAAAGAAGAAGGCTCGGACGAGATAATCGCGCAGGTTCCCGCCATGTGCTGGGGAAGTGAATTGTCAGATATCATCTACAAACTGAGGGGTGTTGACCGCGCGCTGGAACTTAAAGACGGATTATTCGCACAATTTAAGTGTACCGTCGATTTTTGGCCGAAAGCAGGACGACTGCAGATAATAGTCAAAGATATCGATCCATCGGTCACTATCGGCGAGCTTCATATGCTCCGCATGAAAATCTTTAACGTGATAAAAGAGCTCGGGATCCACGAAAAGAACAAACTGCTCGAAATACCGCTTTGCCCTTTAAGGATAGCCATGATCTCATCAAAAGGCGGGGCGGGTTATCACGATTTTTTAAGCGAGATAAAGAACTCTGGTTATCCTTTCAAAGTTGATTTTTATCACGCGGCCGTTCAGGGCGCTGATACCGAAAAAGAAGTAGTCGCCGCGATAAAGACAATTTCAAAAAACAGCGACAGATATGATGTTCTTGTTCTTATCCGCGGAGGAGGTTCAATTGCTGATCTTAAATGGTTCGATAATAAGAACATATGCCTTGCGATAGCAAACTGCAAGCTTCCCGTGCTGACGGGAATAGGCCACGAAATAAACCTATCCGCGGCCGACATGATCGCCAATATGAACTTTAAAACCCCAACCGCGGTTGCTGTATCCCTTGTAAATAAAGTTTCTGATTTTAAGACAGCTCTCGATGAAATGATAACCGGTGTACATTCAAAAGCAAAAGATATAATATCAGAGAACAAACAATTCCTGAGAGATGTCTTAAAAGACCTGGCCTCGGATGCACAGCTTTCGATGGAAAAAGAAGCCATCACTTTAAGGTCCTTGTCCGGCAATATTAAACTTGCTTCGTCACAGATATTAAAGGAAGCTTCCGGCAAAATAGATGGTTTTGGTGAAAAGGTAAGGATTTATGATCCGGTTAATACGTTAAAACTCGGGTTTAGTATCACCAGAGGCAAAAACGGCAGGGTAATAAAAAATATCGATCAGGTTTCTGCGGGTGATGATATGGTTACATGTCTTGCAGGCGGCCGTATATTCAGCAATGTCAACAAAAAGGAGGACTTGTGATGGCAAAGAGCGTTCAGAATTACAAGAAAGCATACGAAGGTCTTGAACAGATATTTGAGGAACTTCAGTCGGGAAATATTGGGGTGGATGAGCTTGATACCAATCTAAAAAAAGCCCTTGAATATATAAAGACCTGCAAGGACGTCTTAAAGAAACAGGAAGTCAAAGTCAACGAAATACTCAAAGAGATAGAAAAAGAGGAATAGTAACCTGACGAACAAAACCCGGCTATTTCCCGTCGCTTGGTTTTTCTTTAATGACAGGTTTATTTTTGGAAGCAGTTTTCGTTGATTCAATCGCATTTTCTGCTGTTTCCAGCTTCTTGTGAAGAGTCTTTATTTCCTCATCTAATTGTGCCTTTTCTCTTTCTCTTCCGCTCCAGATCGCGTTTCTTTGTTCTGCGCTCAATTTTTGTTCGCATTGTTCAATAGTATTTGTCTGTTCTTTAATGGTTTTTACTATCTTTTCTATGCGGTCGTTCCAATGAGGGTCGATATCCAACTCTTTTATGCGGTCAGTCTGAGGATCGTAAATCGAGCGACCTTCCCAACGAGGGCTTTTGCCAACCAATGGTGTCAGATCTTCCAGCATCTTTGTCATGGTTTGTACTATGACTGATATTGTATCGGGATAGATGATATTAAGACAAACCATTTTACGTAGGATGTCATCATCTTTTGAGAAATAAAAACCGTTGATCCAATCATATTGTTTAAATTTTCCATTTATTCCATCTATTGAATTTCTGGTTTGAGGGTTTACAAGTATTTTCTCTTCCCTGTCGACAGCTTGTTCAAACCAAAAGCAGTCATCGATTGAAGCCTTGTCTTTGAAGTTGCTTTGGCTGAGTTTTAAAGAATATGCCAAGTCGAGGAGCTGTAAAGCGGGGGCTACATCATATATGCTTGGCAGGGCAGATCTGTCTATTGCCGCTTCCCATTTACCGATCACTTCTTGTATTCTTGAAAGAGTGACTGCATTTATCGTGTGACATCTGATCATTGAATCCAAGTAAGCTCTGATTGTTCTGATTTCGTCCTGATCGGAAGCCAAGATTATCGGTGGATTGATTTTTGCCGTGTTTCGAACAGGTCTGTTGTCATTGTTGATGATCGCATCTCTCCCGTATTTATCGTCAGAATCATTTTGGATGATATTTTGACTATTAACTGTGCCTGTTAAAATGCTGTTGCTCATTAATTTTCTCCTTTTCTAGGGGCCTTACTTCCCGCACATATCTATCGAAAGCATTTTTTGATAATTTCACGCAATTTGCATTTCAGGATGCCCCGCGCTTTGCGCGGGGATGAATGAAATCTTAGCCCAGGGGTATATTAAGGGGACGGGAAGTCCCCTTAATCCATAAGGTGCGAGCGAGGTATAATATGC